>Ga0210408_10000422_pt1 | contig 55366 bp, 35 predicted proteins | sample IncBWH4MmetaG_FD_155471 | JGI IMG/M metagenome (GOLD analysis project Ga0210408, IMG submission 155471) | Forest soil microbial communities from Barre Woods Harvard Forest LTER site, Petersham, Massachusetts, United States - Inc-BW-H-4-M | ecosystem: Environmental > Terrestrial > Soil >... | reverse complement strand
GGGGCAGATCGCCGCGCGAACCGCGATTGAACGAATTGAGGGACGCGGGACTTACGAAACGGAAATTGCGATCGAGCCCGAGTTCGTGGTCCGAGAGTCGTCGGGAGCGGCACCAGGAAGGCAAGCACACGCAAGTATGGCGGCGGGAGCAGCGAAGGCGCTGCCGCTGGTCTGAAAGAGAGTAAGATTTATACGTTTTAGTACCCGCCGACCTCCGCGTCGAACCTCGTAAGCACCTCTACCTACAATAACTTAGTAAGGGCAATGATTCGGAACGGTTGGCCAGACACCTGCATCCTACCTTCTTAATGGTCCAAATCCTCTAGCGAAGCGGGAGTTTATTATGCGCGCGAGAATTCAAAGAATCCTAGCGGCAGGCGTGTTTCTGGGTTTCCTTTGCGCCACGGCGCTGTCTGTCGCGGCCCAGAACAACGAGATATTGGGAGAAGTTCGTTTCCAGCCGGAGAATGGGCCGGCGAAAACGGCTGGCGTGTGGGTGGACGGGCGATACGTGGGGTACATAAACGAGTTGAAAGGATCGAAGAAGCTCTTGCTGCTGCCGGGAGAGCACGAAATATCGGTGCGCGAGGCGGGCTACCGGTCGGTGGACGAGAAGATCACCGTCGAGCCGAACGAAGTACATATCTTGCGGGTGATCCTGGCCAAGGATCCGCGAGCACAGATGCCTACGGTGAGCGGAGAGGTGCGGCTCTCGATTGAACCGGATCGGGCGGCGGTGTTCGTGGACGATCAATTTGCGGGACACGCGCATGAATTTGGAGGCGCGGGACGAGCCATGCTGCTGAGCCCTGGCAAGCACCACATTAAGATCACTTTGCCGGGATACCAGTCGTTCGACACAGAGATCGACGTGCGCGCGAATCAGAAATACGATATCAAAACGCAGCTGCCGAAAGGGCATGAGGGCGACTAGCATCCGCCGCGCTGTCTGCGACGCTCAGGCGCCGTAGCTCCTGGGTTAGCGGAGCGTCTTCAGGTCGAAAGTTGCGTTGATGGTTTTTGAATCCGGCGTGGTGACCTCGACCACGGTTTCATCGGACGCGACATCCTTCGCGTCATATTCCAACCAGATCGTTGCGCCATCGAGAACGGCGGGAGTGTCTTTGGTCGGCGTGGAGTAGATGGGTTTGTTGCGAATGAAACGCGTGGCTATGGTTTTGCCGTGCTGCTTCATTTCGAAGCGAAAATTCTGCCAAAAGTTTTCGGGGCGCAACGGTGCGTTCGGAGGAGGCGATGGTTGCGGGAGAGCCGGAGGTTGGTCCGGCGCGGGAGCGGGTTTGGGATAGGCGGCGGGTAGCATGAGAACAACACGCACGACGACCGTGTCGCCGCGCTGATGATAATCGCGAGCGGCTTGCTCTTCGGTGTAGCCGCTGGTGAAGCGGCGGTCCACAACCTGGGCGAAGGGGGTGAGGATTTCAATCTCGGCGATGTGCGGCACTTCGGAGACTTCTGTTATCTGTTTCGAGTAGGGGTTCAGGAAGGCGGCAGTGGCCTGATCGTTTCGCTGCCCCAAAATATAAGCCTCGTTTAGTGAAGCCGGAGTTAGCGGAACTTCGTAGGCCACGGATGTTCCACTTTCGGTGATGCATAGCAAAAATGCAGTGAAGAGGCGTGCTGTACGTGCGCGAATACGCGTGGAGCGAGTCATCACGTTGCTTGGATGCGCGGAGTCTTGAATCGCACAAGAGGAGCGCGGGGTAAGGACAATCTTGTAGATGTCCTTAGATAACCTGAGGGGCGCCACAGTTCGCGCGCTGCTGGGCATTCGCCAAGCTATGAAGAAGTTGCGAAGAGGGCGAAAAAAAAACAGAAGAAGGATGAAGGGCATTTCCAGAAAGTCCTGCATTCCCAAAAGGTTACGGGGTCAATCGCGTGGCCCCCGACGTGCACAACCCGAATTGCCGGGCGCTACCAAGTTGTTCCGTTCGTAATCTGACTTATCGGAAGTAAGGAGCCGGCAAGATGGCCGCAATTTCCAATCCTGCCCCGCGCTGGCGCGAACGGCTGCAAGCGCTCCGAAATATACCGCCTGTGCTGCGCATGGTGTGGGAAGCAGCGCCGAAGGTGATCGTGGCGAGCGTAACGCTGCGAGTGATGACGGCGCTGCTCCCGCTGGCGGTATTAAAAGTCACTCAAGTCATCATCGATAACGTTTACAACCTGAGGGCGCATGACCAGCCGCTGCCGAATTATTTCTGGTTGCTGGTAGCGCTGGAGTTCGCGCTGGCCAGCATGGGGGCGATTCTGGCGCGAATGATTAATTTCTGCGACGTGGTGCTGGGGGACAAATATAGCCGGCACATCAGCACAAAAATCATGGAGCACGCGTCGCGGCTCGACTTAACGTCTTTCGAGGATCCCTTGTTTTACGACCGCATGGAACGAGCGCGGGTGCAAGGGACGGATCGAATTGTCTTGATTCAGGCGACAGGGCTGCTCATCCAGCAACTGGTTACCACGATCAGCTTGGCGGCAGGAATCGTGTTTTTGTCGCCGTGGATTCTGCTGGCGTTGGTAGCTTGCGTGGTGCCGGCGTTTTTGGGCGAGACGCACTTCGCGTTCATGGGGTATTCGTTAAACTTCCGGCAGACACCTGCGAAACGCGAGATGGAGTATTTGCGAGTGCTTGGCGGAAGCAAGGAGAGCGCCAAGGAGCTGAAGCTGTTCGGGCTCGCGCCATTCCTGATAGGACGGTACGCGAAGCTCTCAAACGAATTGCACTCACAAACGGTGGGCCTGGCACGGCGAAAACTCGTTGTCGGAGGACTGCTGAGCCTGCTGGGAACACTGGGCTATTACGGCAGCTATGCCTTCGTAATTTACGAGACCGTGGTCGGGACCTTGACCATCGGCACGCTGTACTTCCTGACCGGAGCAATCGCCGGGGCGAGCTCGAACATACAGGCGGTGTTCGCGACGTTCTCGACTATCGCCGATCAGGCGCTTTTCGTCACGGACCTTTTGGACTTCTTCTCGATGAAGCCCACCGTTGCATCGAAGCCGAATGCGCTGCCGATGCCGCGGCCGATTCGAGAAGGCTTCGAGTTCCGCCATGTTTCGTTTGGGTATCCCGGACTTACGCGCACGGTGCTTACTGACGTGAGCTTTCATCTGAAGCGCGGCGAGCGGCTGGCGCTGGTGGGGGAAAACGGACAGGGAAAGACAACCATCGTAAAGCTGCTGGCGCGGCTTTATGACCCAACGGAAGGACAGATCCTTTTGGATGGCGTCGATTTGCGTGAATACGACCTGGAGGATTTGTGGAAAGAAACGGGAGTGATCTTCCAGGACTTCATGCGCTACGACCTGACCGCGGCGGAGAATATCGCGATCGGAAAAATTGAAGAGCGCGAGAACACGTTTCGGTTGCGGGCAGCGGCGCAGAAGAGCCTGGCCGAGCAGGTGATTCGGAAACTTCCAAAGAGCTACGACCAAATTTTAGGGCGGCGGTTTGAAGGCGGCGTGGACTTGTCCGGTGGCGAGTGGCAGAAGTTGGCGCTGGCGCGGGCGTATTTGCGCGACGCGCAGCTATTGATTTTGGACGAGCCGACGGCGGCGCTGGACGCGAAATCGGAGCATGAAGTGTTTCAGCGATTCGCGGAATTAACGCAGGGCAAAATGGCACTGCTGATCTCGCATCGATTTTCGACGGTAAAGATGGCGGATCGCATTCTTGTCCTGGAAGACGGGCAAATTGCCGAGCAGGGCGGCCATGAAGAGTTGCTGCTTCGCGGCGGGCGTTACGCCGAGATGTTTGAACTGCAGGCAGCTAGTTATCGGTGAACCGAGCAAGGACAGAGCAATGGCAACACAACAACAGCTTCCGCTAGACCCCAATACCGCACTGACCCCGACCTGGATACGCAACGGAGGGCGCAAGCGCCGCAGCGGCGAGATGCTGCAGGGGAAGTTTGCAACGATGCTGAGCGGGCAAATTCGCTCCTACGCGCACCTGGAAGCGCGGTCGTGGAAAGTCAGTGACGGCAAAGATCGCGGCTACTTGCTCGAGTTGAATTGGAGAGAAGCAAGCCAGTCGATCGAGAAACGCTGCAAAATCCTTAGCGATGCCTGCGCAGCGGGACAAACCTTGAGTGGAGAGGCCAAGGCGCTCGCGGACAATACCGGGATTTTGCGAGAAGGCCTGCAGGAAATCCGGGAAGCGCTTCGCGATGCAAGACGCCTTACGCAGGTGGAAGGCACGGGTTCCCAATGCGTGCCACGCGCCTATGCGGGCGTAGTTAGCTACTTGAGGGCGGTGAATTATGAGTTTAATGAGCAGAGCTTCGAGCAATTCTTTACGGCGGCTCAGGAAATAGCCCCTTTTGAAATGGCCGAGCTTTGGCAATTGAGAGCGTTTACGGAATTTGTGCTATTGGAGAAATTGGCGGAGCGCGCGAACCACCTGGAAAGCCTGCCGTACTCCGGTTTCGAAACACGGCTTGGTGAGAATGAATTTTCGGATGGCGGTGCGGTAAATGCAGCGACTCTGGTGGCAAGTTTGCGGGCGATCTCCGACACCGATTGGAACGACCTCTTTGAACGCATCAACGTTGTAGAACAGATCTTGCGCAAGGACCCGTGCGGCGCTTACGCCAAGATGAATTACGAAAGCCGCGATAGCTACCGCCAAACCGTCACGCAGATGGCGAAGCGCTCGAAAGCAAGCGAACCGTCTGTCGCACAGGCGGCGCTGAACTTGGCGAGTCGCTTGCATCGCATAAGCGATGACAGAATCGCGGAACGGCAGTCGCACGTTGGGTACTACCTGATCGGCGCGGGCCGGAAAATGCTCGAGCGCGAAATCGGATATTGGCCGACGCTTGCGGAGCGCGGGCAGAGTTTTGTGATGCGCTGGCCGGACTTCTCCTACATATTGGCCATTGAGGTCATTACGTTTTTGCTGATCGCGGCCGCGGTTTTGGGGGCCGGGTTGCAAGTCGCCGGCTTTGCCATCGTGGCACTTCTGCTCCTTCCCGCTGCGGAGTGCGCAGTGGCGCTGATCAATCAAATCGCGACCACGCTCGTCCCGCCAAAGGCCCTGCCCAAGCTGGACTTTGCGAAGGGCGTTCCGGCGGAATTTACCACCATTGTTGCCGTTCCGACGCTATTGATCAGCGAGCAGCAAATGAAACGCGCTCTACGCGATCTGGAAATCCGATTTTTGGCGAATCGCGACAGCAACCTGCATTTTGCGCTGTTGACTGATCCACCGGACGCCGCACAACAGTTTGACGAGCGCGATCAACTCGCACCTGCTTGCGCGGAGTTGATCGAGCAATTGAACGCCAAGTACGTGCCTGAAGGTCGAGGTTCTTTCTTTCTGTTCCACCGGCACCGGTCTTACAACAAGTCCGAGGGGATTTGGATGGGCTGGGAGCGGAAGCGCGGGAAGCTACTGGATTTCAACAACCTGCTGCTCGGCACGAATGATAATTTTCCTGTGAAAGCGGGCGACGCTTCGATATTGCCGAAGGTGAAGTATGTAATCACCCTGGATGTCGACACGCAACTGCCGCGAGACGCGGCGCGCCGGCTGGTGGGGGCGATTGCTCATCCTCTGAATAAGGCCGTGGTGGACCCCACGACAAATACGGTTGAGGAGGGCTACGGAATTTTGCAGCCGCGGGTTGACATCAGCATTCAGTCCGCCAATCGTTCGCGTCTGGCCGCACTGTTCTCTTCGGACGCCGGTTTCGACATCTACACGCGCGCAGTCTCTGACGTTTATCAGGACTTGTTCGGCGAGGGAAGCTTCACCGGCAAAGGAATCTATGAGGTGAAGACATTTCAGCAGGTGCTGGAGCACCGCTTTCCCTGCAACACGATTCTGAGCCACGACATGATCGAAGGCGCATATGCGCGTGCCGGACTGGTCTCCGACATCGAGGTTGTGGACGACTATCCCTCGCACATGAGCGCATTCAGCCGCAGGAAACATCGCTGGGTCCGCGGAGATTGGCAGATCGTATTCTGGTTGCTGCCACGGGTGCCCGACTTTTTCGGGAAGATGGCACGCAATCCGTTATCCATTATTTCGCGCTGGAAGATTCTGGATAACTTGCGGCGCAGCCTGACAGAAATGGCGATGTTCGTGATGCTGCTTTGTGGATGGCTGTTCTTCCCTAAACACGCGCTGTACTGGACCGCGGTGACGCTGGCGATTCTGGCGCTGCCGACATATACACAATTTGCGCTCACCATCGCGCGGGCGAAACGAGCGCTAGTGACTTTCGCCTTCTGGAAGAACCTAGCGGCCGATTTTGGAGTATCGCAAGCGAACCTTTTCATGCGCGTGGCGTGCTTGTGCCATCAGAGCCTGGTGACAATCGACGCGGTAGTGCGCTCGATCGTGCGAATGACGGTGACGCACGAGCGGCTGCTGGAATGGGAAACTTCGGCGGAGGCCGAAGAGCGCACGGAGAAGAAGAGTCCCGTCGAGATCTACTTGGAAATTACACCGTGGCTAGCTTTCTTCGTCGGACTGTTCCTGGCGGTGGACCGTCCGGAATCGCTTATGGTGGCGCTGCCATTGCTTGCGCTGTGGGGCATTTCCAAGCCGATCGTGCAGTGGCTGAGCCTGCCATCGCGTACGGGAGACAAGAGGCTGGACGCAAAAGACGAAGTTCTGTTGAGGCGGTCGGCGCTGCGAACTTGGCGGTTGTTCCGGGAATTCAGCACCGCGGAAGAAAATTGGCTGATACCCGATATCGTCCAGGAGCCCGCGTCGCTGATCGTACATCGCGTTTCTACCACGAATTTGGGCCTGTTGTTCGATGCGAGGCTCGCGGCAATGGACCTAGGCTTCTTGACATTGCCGGAATTTGCCGCGGTGACGGAAAAGACGTTCGAGTCGGTGGATCGCATGCCGAAACTGAACGGCCATCTCTACAACTGGTACGACACGCGGACCTTGGAGGCGGTCAAGCCGCGTTTCATATCCTCGGTGGACAATGGAAATCTGGTTTGCTGCTTGTGGACGCTGAAACAGGGTTGCTTGGGCGCGGTGAACGAGCCGATATTCGCGGCGCAGCTCTGGCGCGGAGTTGTCGATCACATCGAGGTCCTCGAAGAGCTGCTACGCGCGGAAAAATGGGATGAACGCCTGGCGTTGGTGCAGCAACTGAAACACCGGGTGAAAGAACTGAGAGTGTCTCCAGCCGCTTGGGCGGCGGCACTACCGGCGATCGAGCGGGACGTCGTGGCGCTCGAAAAGAAACTTTCGGAATCGGGCAGCGAAATAGCGTGGTGGGGGCACGAGCTCTGCCTGCGAATCACGCATCTGCAAAGCCTGTTCTACGATTTTGCACCGTGGATGGCCCCGCAGTTTGCAAAGTACATCGGCACACGCGATGTACGAAACATTATTCATTCCCAACGACTCACGCTGGAGTCGCTACCGCGGTTGTGCGCCGCACTGGACCGAAAGGTCGCGGCGATGCTGGAGGAGAAAGATTCCGGCGGCGAGATGCAGGCTGCGCTGCGTGTGCTGCGTTCGGCGGTGGCACGCACGAAAGACGTTGCGGCGAGTATGGCCAAGCGTTTAACGGCGATGGCCGCGAAGGCCGACGCTTTGGCCAAAAGCATGGATTTCACTTCGCTCTTTGATGCCAAGAAAAAAGCGCTGAGTGTCGGATATGAAGTGGAAGAAAACCGGCTCGCGCCGTATTTTTACGATTTGCTGCCATCGGAAGCGCGTGCGGCAACGTTTGTGGCTATTGCCAAAGGCGAAATTCCGCAGGAAAGCTGGCTTTCTCTGGAACGCCGGTACACGAGCTACGCGGACGAGCGCGTCTTGCTCTCCTGGACCGGGACAATGTTTGAATACCTGATGCCCATGCTTTGGATGAAGACCTATCCAAATACGATTTTGGACGAAACCACGCAGGCCGCGGTGCGCGCGCAGAAGAAATTTGCCGAAAGCAGATCGATACCCTGGGGGATTTCCGAATCATCGTGCGCGAAATTGAGCGTGGATGGACATTACCATTATCAAGCGTTCGGCGTGCCGGGGTTGGCAATCAATCAAGAAAAGCCGGAGGATCTGGTGATTTCGCCCTACTCCACATTCTTGGCGCTGCTTGTGGACGCAAAAGGCGCGGCAGAGAACGTTAGTAGACTCGAAGCTCTGGGCTTGTTAGGAACGTACGGATTCTATGAAGCGGCGGATTTCACTCCATCTCGCGTCAAGCCAGGAAACAGCTTTGAACCAGTGCGCTGCTGGCTGGCGCACCATCAAGGCATGAGCTTGATGGCGGTGGCCAACGTGCTCTGCACTGCGTCGTCGCAGCGGCGGTTTCATGCCGAGCCCATGGTCGCGGCCACGGAGAGACTGCTGCACGAGAAGGCGCCGCGCGTGCCTATCCTGGAAGAAGCGCAAACCGAGGCGAATTCGACGACCGAATCGGCGCTGGAGCCGGCCGGAGATGTTAAAGCGCAAGAGAACTGCCTCGGTACTCCCAAATTGAATACCGCAGCATAGCTGCGCTTCTTCTCGTTTAGCATCGAACCGCTTTAGAGCGAGGTGGCGCAAGTGCCCGCTACAAAATTAGCATTCAGTTCGCTACCGACATTGGAGTTGGCGACTCCAACCTTTGTTTCGGGAGATAAAGCGGGGGAGTTCGAGCAAGCGATTCAAACGAAAATTGGCGAACGCGCGCGTGCCTTCTTCGAGGAGTCAGGACGTACAGCGGGAAATGACACAGTGAATTGGTTTCGCGCGGAAGCGGAGGTTCTGCGCTTCGACCTTCAGATACGCGAGTCGGGAAGCTGGCTGGCACTCAACGCTTCTCTTCCGGACGTTTCTGGGCAGGGTATGGAAATCCTTGTGAGGCCGAAGCGCGTCATCGTGCGTGCACAACGGAACGCCGCTGAGGACCGTTCCGGTGAGGCCGCGAATTTGGATCCGGGCGAGATATACGTCGCCGCGAATCTAAGCGTTGAGGTTCAGCCGCAGTCGGCGGCTGCTTCCTTCCGAAATCGCAATCTCCAATTAATGATCAAGAAGAGTCAGCCAGACAAACTTCTGGGCAGACAGGACGCTGCAACCAGCTAACTTCGCCTCGCGCGATGGAAATCTAGCGACACACGAGCGCGGTACAGCGCCGCCCTGCTACAATCTAGGGGTAGTTCTGTATGGCTCCTAGGTTCTTGATTCGCCTATTGTTACGTGCGCTCTGTCTTCAGCAAGGACCTGCTTCTTCGATCCGCAGTCACTCGACGCATGCTTCCACTCTCCCTGATAGTTGACGCTCTTCCAGCCCAGAGGCCAGCCGGCAATAGCACGGAAGCCGAGGGCACGTGAGCGCCAGCCAACATGCGCGGCCCACTGCTTTGGGGGCCACTCCCATTCCTGGAGGCGGATGGAACTTCGCGGTTTGGGCACCGAAGCATCAACGGATCGAACTTCATTTGCCCGGCCATCGCCCAGAGTTTTTTCCGATGCAGCGGGGCGCGATGGGCTATCACACCGTCGTTGTCGATAACTTGCTAGCCGGCTCGAAATATATGTACCGATTCGGAGATTCGCAGGAGCTGCCGGACCCCGCATCGCGCGGGCAACCGGAAGGCGTCCACGGACCTTCGGAGCTGGTCGACTTGCGAGATTTCGCCTGGACGGACCAAGAGTGGAAGGGCGTGCCCCTGGAGGACAGCGTCTTCTATGAATTGCACGTTGGAACATTTTCGCGGGAAGGAACTCTCACCGCGCTACTTGCTTCGTTGGATGAGCTTGCTGCACTTGGCGTAACCACCATCGAAATAATGCCCGTTGCCCAATTTTCTGGAACTAGAAATTGGGGTTATGACGGCGTGTATCCATTTGCCGTGCAGAACAGCTACGGAACCCCACGCGATTTGCAAAACTTTGTGAACGCCGCGCACGCGCGCGGATTGGCCGTGGCCTTGGATGTGGTCTATAACCACCTGGGACCCGAGGGAAACTATCTCAGCGAGTACGGGCCGTATTTTACCGACCACTACAAGACACCGTGGGGAGCGGCGCTGAACTTCGACGGGCCGGACAGTGATGAGGTACGCCATTTCTTCATTGCGAACGCGTTATATTGGTTGGAGAATTTTCACATTGATGTGCTGCGGCTCGACGCCATTCATGGAATTTTTGATGCGAGCGCGATTCCCTTTCTTGCCGAGCTGTCCAAGGAGGTCGATACTTTCGCGGCGCGGGCGGGCCGGACGATTTCTCTCGCAGCGGAGAGCGATCTGAACGATTCGCGTGTGCTGCGTTCCCGATGCGAGGGGGGACTTGGCATGCCGTCGCAATGGAGTGATGATTTCCATCACTCGGTGCATACGTTGCTGACCGGTGAGAGTTCCGGTTACTACGAGGACTTCGGCGAGGTGCGACACCTGGCGGGCACGCTCAAGCAGGGCTGGTATTACGCCGGCCAATATTCGCAACATCGGCGCAGACGGCATGGGAATCGCCCCCCGGCATTCAAAGGTTCGAATTATGTGGTTTGCACACAGAATCACGATCAAGTCGGCAACCGGGCCCTGGGAGAACGCCTGAGTTCGCTGGTCGACTTTGAAAGCTTGAAATTGGCCGCGGGAGCCAATCTGCTTTCGCCTTTCGTGCCTTTGCTTTTCATGGGCGAAGAGTACGGTGAGACGGCCCCGTTTCTATATTTCACCAGCCACGGCGACCCGAATTTGGCGGAAGCGGTGCGCCGCGGCCGCGCTGAAGAGTTTGAGGCGTTTCGATGGAGAGGCCAGATTCCGGATCCGCAGGCCGAAGCGACTTTTGCCAATTCGCGATTGAAACGGAGCCTCGCGCAGGAAGAGCCTAATCGCACATTGCTACGCTTCTATCAAATGTTGCTTCGCTTTCGCAGCAACCTCCGGCTAGGACGTGCCGGCGCGCCATCCGTTACGGAATTTGCAGAGTCGAAGTCGCTGCTGGTGTTGCAAACTGCGGGTAAAAGCCAACTGGCAACGTGTTGCAACTTTGGAGATGTTTCGGCGAACTTGGGGAATGGGATTCTGCAGGGCGACTGGGAAAAGAGAATTGATTCTTCCGAACTGGAATGGCTCGGGCCGGGAACGCTCCTGCCATCCAGAATTGCTGATTCGACACTATTGACCCTGACATTGGGGCCGCGCTCTTTCGCCGTCTTCACACGCACAGGTTCTTCTCCGGAGTGATCATGCGCTATCTCTGCATCCACGGACATTTCTATCAACCGCCCCGCGAGAATCCATCTCTTGAAGCCATCGAGCTGCAGGATTCCGCGTACCCGTATCACGATTGGAACGAGCGAGTAACCGCCGAATGTTACGCGCCGAACGCGACGTCGCGAATACTTGATGGGGAGCAGCGCATCGCGGAGTTGGTGAACAACTACTCCCGGATCAGCTTCAATTTTGGGCCCACACTGCTTCCCTGGATCGAGCAGAAAGTTCCGAAGGTTTATGACGCGTTGCGTGAGGCCGACAAAAGCAGCCGCGAACGATACTCGGGCCACGGTTCCGCGATCGCTCAGGCTTACAACCACATGATCATGCCGCTGGCCAACGGCCGCGACAAGAACACGCAAGTGAAATGGGGATTGCGCGATTTTGAACACCGCTTTGGCAGGCTCCCGGAAGGAATGTGGCTACCCGAGACCGCGGTGGACACCGAGACGCTCGACGTCTTGGCCGCGCACGGCATCCAGTTCACCATCCTTGCTCCGCGCCAAGCCAAACGCATCCGCAAGCGCGGCAGCCGCTCGTGGCAGGACGTCAGCGGCGATCGCGTCGATCCCAGCCGTGCTTATCTGGTGCGATTGCCGTCGAAAAGAACTATCAACGTATTTTTCTATGACGGACCGATTTCGCAAGGCGTGGCGTTTGAGCGTTTGCTGGATAACGGCCAGCGTTTCGCTGACCGGCTGATAAGTGGATTTTCGGACGCGCGGACGTGGCCGCAATTGGTACACATTGCGACAGACGGCGAGAGTTACGGTCATCATCACCGCTTTGGAGAGATGGCGCTCTCTTACGCGTTGCATCACATTGAAACCAACAAGCTCGCGCAACTCACAAACTATGGCGAATTCCTGGAGCGGCATCCGCCTGACCATTTTGCGGAGATTGTAAACAACAGTTCGTGGAGCTGCGTTCATGGCATTGAACGATGGCGTTCCAATTGCGGCTGCAACTCCGGCGGGCACGCGGGGTGGAAGCAGGAATGGCGAGCTCCGCTTCGCGCTGCACTGGATTGGCTGCGCGACGAACTGGCGCCGCTGTATGAGCAAAAAGCCATTCCGCTGCTGAAGGATCCATGGACTGCTCGCGATGAATATATCGAGGTCGTCCTCAATCGCGCGCAAGAAAACGTGCTCAACTTCTTTGCGAAACATGCAACGCATTCCTTATCCAACGAGGAACAAGTGGCGGCCCTGAAGGTGCTTGAAATGCAGCGGCACGCGATGCTGATGTACACGAGTTGCGGCTGGTTTTTTGACGAGCTGTCGGGATTGGAAACCGTGCAGGTCATTCAGTATGCGGGACGCGCCGTTCGGCTCGCTGAGGATTTGGGCGTTACCGGTATTGAAGCCGGGTTCGCCGACCGTTTGACGGCGGCCAAGAGCAATATTCCGGAGCACGTCGACGGCAAACGGATTTACGAAAAATGGGTCAAGCCTGCGTTCGTCTCTATCGATCAACTGGCCGGACACTATGCGATCAGCTCTCTTTTCGAACCTTATGGCGAGCGCACGCGAATTTATTGCTACGACGTTGAGCGCGAGGATTACGCGTTGGAGGTGGAAGGCAAGCACAAGTTGGCCGTGGGCCGCGCAACCTTCAGCTCCGAGATTACGAGAGAATCCGCGAGCCTCGGCTTTGCCGTTCTGCACCTGGGCGACCACAACATCGCGGGCGGAGTCGGGCGCTTCGATAAAATCGAAGGCTACGATCAGATGAAGAATGTGCTCGTCGATTCCTTCAACAAAGCGGACACAACGCAGGCTCTGCAAATGCTCAATGAGAAGTTTTCCAACAATACCTTCTCGCTGCGCACGCTCTTCCGCGACGAGCAGCGAAAGATCGTCGACCTTATTTTGAAAGACTCGCTGGCGACCGCAGCCGCTGCATATCGCAGCATCTACGAAAATCAAGCGCCCTTGATTCGCTTTCTAAATGGGTTGGGAATTCCTGTGCCCGCCGCATTTCAGTCCGCCGCGCAAATCGCAGTCAACAGCCAGCTCAAGTTGGCCTTTGAGCAGCGCGATCCCGATCTGGACACGATACAGAGCTATCTGAAAGAAGCGGCGGTCAGCAATATCGCGCTGGATGTGCCTGGGTTGGAGTATGCGATTCGCAAGCGCTTGGAGGCAGAGGCGGAGATCTTCGCGTCCGCGCCGGCGAACGCGGACGAGGTGCAAAAGCTGACCACGCTCCTTAAATTTGCGAGCACGCTTCCCTTTCCTGTCACGCTTTGGGAAGTTCAAAACATCTGCTACGGCCCGCTCATCAACACCATGCATGAATTGCGCGAGCGAGCCCAAAGTGAAAACGGCGCGGCGAGCAACCTTCTCGACGCGCTCGCAGTTCTTCGCGAAAACCTGCGCATCAATGGCGTACGAGCAGCCGCGGCCCACAATAGTCAGTGAGTTTGGATGCCGCACAGCGCCCCTATTTCCGCTACGTATCGATTGCAGTTCAATAAGGATTTCACCTTTCGGCACGCCACGAACCTGCTCGACTATCTTTCCGAGTTGGGCATCACGCACCTTTACGCTTCACCGATATGGCGCAGCCGCTCCGGCAGTACGCACGGCTACGACGTAATTGATCCGACGCGGCTCAATCCAGAACTTGGCACCGAAGCGGACTTCCTGAAATTGCAAACCGAGTTGCGCAATCGCGGAATGGGTTTGGTATTGGACATTGTGCCGAACCACATGTCCGCGAGCAGCGAGAATTCCTGGTGGATGGACGTGCTCGAACACGGCCCGGAATCGGTGTACGCGTCCTATTTCGACGTCGATTGGCATCCGCCATCGCGCACTCTCGACAGCAAGATTTTGCTTCCCGTTCTCGGGCGGCCCTTCGCCGAAGTGTTGGAAGCAGGCGAGTTAATCCTCAACTGTTCCGAAGGGCGCCTCTTTGTACAGTACTTTGACTCTCAGTTCCCGCTCGCGCCCGGAACTTACGGCGGAATCCTCGGGAAGAATATCGAAAAACTCCGAGGCAAGATTGGCGAGGAGTCCACCGCGTATCAGGAATATTCCGGAATCGTGTCGGCGTTCGTGGCGCTGTCCTCTCCCGCGGCAATCAAGCCCGGAGAAGCCGGGGAGAGACGACTCCGTTTTGAAGCGCTGCGTGAACGATTACGCCAATTGGCAAATAGCAACGCGGACATCGAACACTTCTTATTAGAACGAATAAGCGAATTCACCGGCCACGCAAACGATCCGGCCAGCTTCTCGCCCATGGAGCGCCTGCTCGCCGACCAGTTCTACGTTCTCTCTTATTGGCAGAACGTGAATGAAGAAATTAACTATCGTCGGTTTTTTACGATCACGGACTTGGTCGGCGTGCGCGTCGAGGATCCCCTCGTCTTTGAGGCTACCCACGGACTAATTTTGCGGCTGGCCCGCCAAGAGCCGGCTCGCGGCCTGCGCATCGACCATATCGATGGTCTGCGTGATCCACTCGCTTACCTCAGTCGTCTACGCGAACAACTCGGCAGCGATTCACCTGAAGTCCGGGATCTTGTCATTTTCGTCGAGAAGATTCTGGCCCGCACGGAGCGTTTGCCGCGCGATTGGCCGGTGACCGGAACAACCGGCTACGAGTTCGCCAACGCGCTCAATAGCGTGTTTGTCGATCCCAAAGGCGTCCGCTGCATAGAAGAGACCTACGAGCGTTTCGTCGGTAAGAAATTGATCTACGCAGACATTCTCTATCAAAAGAAAAAGTTGGTCATGTCCACCCTGCTGGGAGTGGAAATGCGCTCCTTGGCCCATCAGTTGAGCTTGCTCGCCAACAAAGACCGCTATGCTCGTGACCTGTCTAAAACCGATTTGACGCAAGCGCTGTTTGAGACCACCGCGCACATTCCCGTCTACCGGACCTACACTCGGAATCTGGAAGTAGTTCGCGAGGACGCAAAGATAATTGAGCAGGCCATCTCAGAAGCGCGCGCTCGCAAGTTTTACTTGCAGCCCTCGCACTTCGAGTTCATCCGCGACGTTCTTCTCGTGAAAAATCGCCCACACCTTCTGCCCGAGCAGCGCGAAGCGCGACTAAGTTTCGTAATGCGTTGGCAGCAGGTCACCGGACCGATCATGGCCAAAGCCTTCGAAGACACCATGCTTTATATCTACAACCCGCTGATATCCCTGAACGAAGTAGGAGGAGACCCGCGCCCCTCGGCGGCAGTGACCTACAATTTCTCGCGCTTCATTGCCGACCGCGGCAAGAATTGGCCGAACTCCATGAACGCCACGACCACGCACGATACAAAACGGTGCGAGGACGTGCGCGCTCGCATCAATGTGCTGTCTGAGGTTCCCGGCCAGTGGAAACAGCGGCTCGAGCACTGGTCGAGGCTCAATTCGAAAAACAAAACGCAAGCGGCCGGTCAGCAGGTGCCCGATCGCAACGAGGAAATATTTCTTTACCAAACGCTTTTAGGAATCTGGCCGACGGACGGACGCGAGGACCCATCGCTTGTCGAACGGTTGCAGGCTTACGCCATTAAGGCCACGCGCGAAGCTATGGTTCACACCCGTTGGACTCTTCCGAATACCGCGCACGAAAACGCGCTGAAAAAGTTCAGCGCCGCTATTCTGAAGCCGGCCAAGAACAACGCTTTCCTGCGCGACTTTATCCCCTTTCAGCAAAGCATCGCGTACAGCGGAATGGTCAATGGGTTGAGCCAGACGCTGCTGAAAATCATTTCACCGGGAATTCCTGATTTCTACCAGGGGTCCGAATTATGGGACCTGCGTTTGGTCGATCCTGAGAATCGCCAGCCCGTCGATTTCGCCCTGCGCACATCTATATTGGACGCCCTAAGGCAACAGACGAAACCAAAGGTCGCCTTCGCCGCCGAACTGGCGCAGCATTGGCAGGACGGCCGCATCAAGCTCTACGCAATCTGGAAAGCGCTGAATTTTCGTCGCGAGCGATCGGAGCTGCTTGCAAAGGGTGATTTCCTCGAACTAACGGCTACCGGACCACACGCGGAGCACATTCTCGCGATCCTGCGCCACCATAAACGCGAGTGGGCTCTGCTTGTGGCGCCGCGATGGTTGGCGCGCGCCCAAGAAACAGGTGCGAAGGATGATCCCGGCGCGCTCTGGAGAGAGACCAGAATTCTGCTACCAGATTTGGCACCCCAGCGCTGGGAGAACATCTTCAACGGCGAAAAACTTTCGGCAGCGACCGCGAAACACAAATCCGTCGGCGCTGGCGAGGCGCTGCTTCATTTTCCCATCGCGTTGCTGACTAGCGTCAAATCCTAAGCGGATGGGCAGCGACACAGCCAGCGCTCACGCTTCCGGAGACAGCAAACGCAAGATTCCTTCCAGGGGAATCCCGACCCACGCCGGGCGATTGTTCAGTTCGTAGCCAAGCTCGTAGAAGGCTTTCGCCAAAAGATACATTTGCAGGAGTTTTGCTCTTTCACGCGCGCCAGTTGGAAGGTAGTGCGCCGCGTCGGAAGTCTCATAGTACTGGCCTAGAAAGGCATCCGCCGCGCATCGGCTCCATGCTTTCGCCAGGCCGTTAAGAGCGGCGCTCTTTCCGGACGAAACGGAACTTCCCGCTGGCGGCATGAGCAGGGGAGCAAACGCGGCATAATGAAACGACCGCAGCATTCCGGCCACATCTTGTAACGGAGACTGCTTGATGCGTCTCTCCGCCAATGCCCGCGCCGGCTCTCCCTCAAAATCGATTATTACGAAATCAGCGCCGGTATAAAGCACTTGACCGAGATGATAGTCGCCATGAATCCTGATGCGCATGGCGTCGATGGGAGCGTTTAACAGCTCGTGGAAGCGCTGCAGAGTCTCAGGCTCTCGCGCGATGATTTTTCTGGACTGGTCTCTGTATTCCGGAGGCACGTCCGCTATTCGCGCGCGCAGCAGGCTCAGAGTCCGGCCGGTGAGTTCCGCGAAGGACGCTTCCAGCTTACTTTGAAACTGCATCGTGAAAGGTTCGGGCGCAAATGCCGCATCATCGCTCTGCGAGGAAAGGGCAAGATGCAGTTCAGCAGTGCGTTTGCCCAAGAGCGCGATGTCCGCGAGAAGGTGAGCCATCGGTTCGCTCGAAAATCGCTGGCACTCCTCTGACCGAGGCAGATCCCGCTGTGGCAACCGATCGGACGATAAATCAGCGGATTGCTCGTAAAATGCGCTCAGAGTTTTTAGTGCATAGCGCCACGCATCGCCCTGATTCGGCGTAAATTCCTGAAGGATGGCCTGCGTCGCCAGCTTTCCATTTCGGGCGTGGTATTCAATCCAGCCGGCGATGCGAGGCACGTGCGCGAAGCGTGCCTTGTGCGTGAGAAACCTGCCGATCTCGAGGTCGGGATTTTCGCCCTCCTCGATGCGCCGAAAAAATTTCAGTATCGCGCGGTCCCCGTAAATGACCGAGCTATTGCTTTGCTCTCCGGTCAGTTTCTTTGGTTGCGCCGCGGCTTCGGATCCCAGCAAAAGCTCAGAGAAAGATATTGTCTGACATCCGCGCAACCTCCCCTTCTCGCCGCAAACCTCGTCCTCTCGCCTAATGATGTCGAGGAGCTCCGCCAGGAATTGCGGGCGTGAGAAAGCATCCTCAAGCGAATCACCACCGGCTTGCGCGCCCGTTATGATTGGAATGGAATAGCTTTCGTCTGCCCCATCCGCGTACTCCACACGGACCAGCAGCACAATGGCGTTGGCGCCTTCGTGGCTGATGGGAATCGCATCCGTAATCTCCACTACGCGAACCTGCCGGGCTTTTCCGCCAAACCAGCGCTGCGCGGTTAGAAAAGACGGCAGCTGCGCGGTAATGCTTCGGCGTAGCTCAGACAGCATTTTCGAACAGGCAGGATTGCTTGACACATTTCCTCAATCTCGACCGGACAGCATGCCCGGAGCGGCTCACAGCGGCTGCGGTTCGTGGAATTTCTCTTTCTTCTTCTCGGTCAAGTTGCGCTCCAGGAACTCGCGAGCAAGGTCCTTTCCGCCCAGACCAAAGGCGAGCGCCATGCCAAACATGAAAGCTCCGAATACGATGGAAAATGCCGCGATCACCGTCTGCCGCGCGACTCCCACCTGTTCCAAAGCCATCGAAACAGCCAACGCCCAAATCACAAACCGAATGGACCAGCTCAGCAATTTCGGCGACGGATAGCCGGCATTGACGGCAGCGAGAAGTGCGGCGCGCGATGTGAAGTTCGCAGTCACAAGGCCTAAGAACAGAATTAAGATCGCGACAAATATCGCCGGCAAGAGCAAAAACAATCTCGAAATCTGCTCCTGGAGACCGGCCACTCCCAAAACGCTAATCCCGATCAGGATAAAACCTAACCAAGTTACCCAGAATAGCGAGCGGCTCAATAGTTCCGTCATGGAAGGAAGTGCCGCCATGCGCAAAAATCGCGAAGCTCCGGCCTCCTCCGACAAACGGTCTAGCCTGGTGACGTGAAGCACCGCACGCAAGATCATCTTCAACGCATAAGCCACCAGCAAGCCGACGCCGACAATGACCAGCATCACCAGCAATCGCGGCAAGAATTCGGCGAACATATGCACAAGATTGCCGTAAGCCTGTCTGAGTCCCTGGAGAACGACTTCCTTCATGACTGCACCTCAACTCTTAGCGGTCCATCTTTCGACTAAATAAGGTTTGCGACGCTCAAATTCCTGGCACAGAATCTCGGACTGCACTTCCATCGCTTCCGCGGAAGTATTCGCGTTTTCCAGCAGAAAGGAATAGAGCCTGCCGCGATACAGCGGGACCAGCGCCTGCACGAGATGGTCGCGATTCAGTACGGCATGATGATAAGACGCGGCAAACTCGTAGAGGGTCGTAACCCAAAGCTCCGGCGCAAAATGAAATCTCGCGCGATCGCTCAGGGCAATGGCCTTGATCTGCGCATGTGTGTCCAGCGCAAGAATCGAAGCCAGGATCGGCTCCAATTCGCTCACGCCGCTCCGAAACAGGTCGAAGATTTTCTCCGGGCTTGGCGGTATGCCGTCCAACGACAGTTCGTGATCCGGGCCAAAGGTAGCAACCGGTTGAGAACTCGAGCGCGTCATCCATTGCGCTTGATTTGTTTCCATGCACCAGAAAAAGTTGCCAACGGTTTGCCGGATGGCTTCCACGATGTCTGGGCCCGTGCCCGGAGGCGCTGCGCTCTTCGGTCCCAGAAAATACTGCCCGCATTTCAGCCCTGAACTTGCTGCGGTTATGGCCATCCAGGCTTCGGGACGTGCGCGCACCGCATCCTCGTGCCATACATCCTTTTCCAAACACCGGCTCGCCAACCGGCCGGAGAATCCCCACTCGTCGGAATAAAGCTCGCGAATTCGCTGGCCGAAAACGGCGCGGCTCATGGGATAGAGCAGATCGCGCGCCAGTAGTCCTTGAAAGCGGCTGCGTACATAAAGCGGGGCAACGAAGTCTAACCCCTCGCGATACACCGGCCGCAGAAGGTTCGCCACCCACGAAGGCGTCAAGTTCGCTGTAGCGGGCGAGACTACGGCGCACGCTTTGGCGCGCAGCAGGTCGGCAGCAGCAACGACGTTGCGCAGTGCAATTCCTTGCGACGGCGATCGGTCATATTCGCAGGAGATGCGATGAATGGTGCGTAGCGATGTCAATCCCTTGTGCGCGACATCCCTGCGATCGCTGCTCTGCACGAAAATCTGCCGAGTTTCGTCTGCGGAGCCGCCGTCCACGTTTAGGATCACCGCCCGCTCGCGAACGAAATTCTGGCGCAGGCTTTCTTCGACACTCTGCAGGGTCTGCCCCAGCGTCGCGGCGTTGTTGTAGGACGGAATGCCGATCAGCAGGTCGACCTCGCCCACGCTCATGAGCTGGCGAAGAAACTCGTCCGCGAGAAAGCTTTCTTCAGCCAATTGCTCTGTGCTCCTTGTTCCGCGAAACGCCGTTCGCGGTTCGAGAAAATACCTGGGGCATCAATCCCACAACATCAGATTCGACGCAGACGGAACCAATAAAACTGGTAGGGGCCCAAAGTCAGCAGATACGGCAGGTCCCCAATGCGGGGAAACAGGTTTCGCCCGAACATCTCAATCGGAATGTGCCTCTTGTACATTTGCAAATTCAGCTCGACGGCCTGTGCCGAGCTGGAAAGATTGTTAACAATTAGCACTTTCTCATCGCCGAGGCGCCGCACGTACGCCAGCACGCGGTGATTGGAAGGATTCAGGAATTCAATCGAGCCACGGCTGAAGACGCGGAACGCATTGCGTGTCTGAATCACCGACTTTGTCCAGGAAAGCAGGGAATGCGCGGATCGTCTTTGTGAGTCCACGTTGATTGCCTGGTAGCCATAAACCGGATTCGAGATCAGCGGCGAATACAGGCGTTCCGGGTCCGCCGCCGAAAAGCCCGCGTTCCAGCCGCCATTCCATTGCATCGGCGTGCGCACGCCGTTGCGATCGCCCAGGTAAACGTTGTCGCCCATGCCGATTTCGTCGCCGTAATAGAGGATCGGAGTTCCAGGCATGGAAAGCAGGAGGCCGGTGAGCAGCTCCACGCGGCGCCGGTCGTTTTCCATCATGGGCGCGAGGCGGCGGCGGATGCCCAGATTTATGCGCATGGCTTTGTCCACCGCGTATTCGTCATACATGTAATCGCGCTCGATGTCGGTGACCATCTCGAGCGTCAGCTCGTCGTGATTGCGCAGAAAGATGCACCACTGGCAAGTGTCTGGAATTTGCGGAGTCTGCTCGAGGATCTCGATGATCGGTTTGCGGTCTTCCAGTTTCACGGCCATGAACATGCGCGGCATGAGGGGAAAGTGAAACGCCATGTGAAACTCGTCGCCGTTGCCAAAATAGGCGCGCACGTCCGCAGGCCACTGATTGGCCTCCGCGAGCAGCATCCTGCCGGGATAGGCGAGGTCGATACGTTTGCGAAAATCACGAATGATTTCGTGAGTCTCCGGCAGATTTTCGCAAGATGTGCCTTCGCGTTCGATGAGATATGGAACGGCGTCCAACCGAAAGCCATCTACGCCGATGTCGAGCCAAAACTTCATCACCTCCCACATCGCTTCGCGAACGGCGGGGTTGTCGTAATTCAGGTCGGGCTGGTGACCGAAAAAGCGGTGCCAGTAATACGATTTTGAAATCGGGTCCCAGGCCCAGTTGGACATCTCCGTGTCAATAAAAATAATGCGCACACCGTGATAGCGGGTGTCCGTCTCGCTCCACACGTACCAATCTCGCTTGGGACTCTCGCGAGAGCCGCGCGCTTCCTGGAACCACGGATGCTGATCGGAAGTGTGGTTCACCACCATCTCGGTGATGACGCGAATGCGCCGGTTATGCGCCGCAGTAAGGAAATCCTTGAAGTCCTGCAACGTTCCGTAGGACGGGTGAACCGATGTGTAGTCGGCTATGTCGTAGCCGTCGTCGCGCAGCGGCGAAGGATAAAAAGGCAAAACCCAAATCGCGTTGATCCCCAACTCTTGCAGGTAGTCGAGCTTGCTGCTCAGGCCGCGAAAATCGCCGATCCCGTCCGCGTTGCTGTCGCAGAAGGTCCGTACATGAAGCTGATAGACGACCGCGTCTTTGTACCAGAGATTCTCGTCCTGCAAGAGCAAGGCGGAGCTCTCCTGCTGCGGCTGTGAAACGATGGACGGCGGAGTTCCTGGATCCTGCAAGCGTCAACCTATCGGATGAACCCGGAAAATATGCGCCGGGAGAATCGAGGGATCTAACTGCACAAAATTTCTGGAGCCATGCCACACGTAGCGCGCGTCGGTCAGCAGGTCATGCACCTGATAGGCTTGGTTTTCGCCGAGCTTGAGGTCCTTTAGTGCCACCGAAACCCAGCCAGACTGCCGATTGCGCGGGTCAAGATTGACCACCACCAAAATCATGTCTGAGAAATCTTCCGAAACTTTGCTGTAAGCGATCAGTTGTTCATTATCGACCGGATGAAACCGCAAGGTCCAGTCACCATGCAGGGCCGTACTCGCTTTGCGAATCGCATTCACGCGCGTTATCAGGCCCTTGAGGCTATTCGGGTTGTTCGTGTCCCAAACGCGCACCTCATACTTCTCGGAGTTAAGATACTCCTCGCTGCCGGCTTCGATCGGTCGATTTTCGTACAATTCAAACGCCGGACCATAAATGCCGTAATTCGCGCCGAGTGTTGCCGCCAGGATAAAGCGTGTCGCAAACGCTGGCCGACCGCCCTTCTGCAGATATTCGTTCAGAATGTCCGGAGTATTGGGCCACACATTCGGGCGGAAGAATTCGCGGACCGGGGTCTGCGTCATCTCCGTGAAATATTCGGTGAGCTCGGCGCTCGTATTCTTCCATGCGAAATAAGTATAGGACTGCGTGAAACCAAGTTTCGCCAGTTGATACATCACCCTGGGCCGCGTAAACGCTTCGGATAGGAGAATGACATCAGGATAATCGCGCTTCACGTCGTTGATCAGCCATTCCCAGAAAGCAAAGGGCTTCGTGTGAGGATTGTCGACACGAAAAATGCGGAATCCCTGTTCGGCCCAATACACCACGATGCTCTTCAGCTCTTCCCAGAGTTCCGCAGCGTGTTTGCTCTCGAAATCGAAGGGATAAATGTCCTGATATTTCTTGGGCGGATTCTCCGCATACTGCACGGTCCCGTCCGGACGCTCGCGAAACCACTCGCGATGCTCTTTCACATACGGATGATCCGGAGAACACTGATAGGCGATGTCGAGCGCGACTTCCAATCCTAGATCGCGCGCCTGTCGTTGTAATTCCTTCAGATCTTCGAGAGTTCCCAATTGCGGGTGAATCGATTTGTGCCCACCCTCCGCCCCGCCGATGGCCCATGGACTTCCGACATCGTCAGCGACTGGAGTGAGTGAATTGTTCTTGCCCTTGCGCTCCGTGAGCCCGATCGGATGAATAGGCGCAAGATACAAGACGTCAAAGCCCATCGAGGCAACGTAAGTGAGGCGGGTAGCGCAATCACGGAACGCTCCGGGACGCTTCGCATCGGTCGTGCACGAACGCGGGAACATCTCGTACCAAGCGCCGAAGCGGGCCCTCGGGGGATCGACGACAACGGGCAGTTCCCTTTCATACCGAGTGTCTTGGGTGAAATCGCGATTGCGATTGGTCAGTTCCTTCAGCTCATCGCTTTGTGCAAAATCAACCGCTAAGTTCGGATTTCCTCTCGCCAACTCCCGCAGTCGCTCCGCGGCGTAGGCCAGCTCCTGGCGGTCCGCTCCCTTTGCGCGATCCCGCGCAACCTGCAGCAACTCAACACCGCGCAGAGCGTCCACCGAAATTTCGGCACTCGCTTTCGCTCTCTTGGCTAAGTCCGCGGCCCACGTGCCGTACGCATCCACCCAACCCATGATTGTGTAAACGTAACGTCCCGGCTCACCGACCTCAAATTCCCCCTCCCAGCGATCATTTTCGATCAGCCGCATCGGCGATTCTTGCCAGTCGGATTCTTCTGTGCGCCGGAAAAGCAATCGCGCGCACAGTTGGTCGTGGCCGTCCGCAAAAATGTCGGCTTGTACGCGAACTCGATCGCCCACGCAGCGCTTGATCGGAAACTTCCCGGCGTCGACCTCGGGAGTTACGCCTTCAATGACGACGCGACGCAGCGTGCTAAGCGCGCGATCCACTAAAGTGGCGGGAGTGTCCAACGATTCATCTCCGAAAGCGAATTTCCGGGTCGTCTCCAAAATCGGCATGTCCGGGTAAATGGCCAGGCTCGCGGGTGGGATGCGAGAGTCGGGGCCTCAAGCCCCTTCAGGATTATACATAGGACCGCGCTCTGGTTTCACATGGGGAAACCCACGGTTTTGCCCAGGCGAAAAGCGTTAGAAATCCCGCTTATTCGCCGTAAGGCACCCAGATGTTTTTGACCTGGGTAGCGTGGTGCAGAAACCACCGGCCTTCGCCCTGAGCGATGTTGAACCAGTCGATGGCGCGGCCCTCATCGCTGAAGACTTGCTTGAGATTACCTGCCGACAACAGCTTCGCCGCTGCGCTGTTAGCCTCACCGGCAAAGGACCAGATAGCGTCGACATCGTCATGCTCTGCCAGCACCTTTAACAGCTCGGGGCTGCGGCCGGAAACCACATTCACGACGCCGCCCGGTAAGTCGCTGGTTTCAAAAACCTGATACAAATCACCGATGATGAGCGGATACGTCTCTGAAGGAATCACGACGACGGTATTGCCCATGCCAATCGCGGGCATCACCAACGACAAGAATCCGAGCAGAGGCACATCTGAGGGACAAACGATCCCAACAGTGCCTATCGGCTCGTGCATGGCCAGCGAAATATTGCGAAATAACAGATTGTGCACCGCGCCATCGTATTTATCCGCCCATGCCGCGTACGAAAAAACTCGTTCGATGCCGGCGCGCACTTCGGCGGCGGCTGGCTCCTTGCCGACGACGCCGGCCAGGCGTCCGGCAATTTCCTGGGCGCGCTGCGAAAGATTTTCGCCGATGTAGTAGAGCACTTGAGCGCGATTGTGCGCGGTAGCCCTGGCCCAACCATCGGCTTTACGCGCGGCCTCGACGGCGTTGCGAATGTCTTTGCGATTGCCGAGCGGAGCCTCGCCAAGCAACCGGCCATCGGCGCCGCGCACTTCCATGCTGTAGCCGGAATCGGGGCGCGTTTGCTTGCCTCCGATATAGAGCTTTACGGTGCGGTCAATTTGTAGCGTCGCGGAATCGATGCCGTCAATTGGCTGGTGATCTATGGCTAGTGGTTTGGTGACCAAACGTGCGGCGCGCTTGAACCATTCCGGCTCGAGATATTCGTACAAGCCTTCGCGGCCGCCTTCGCGGCCATAGCCGCTTTCTTTGTAGCCGCCAAATCCGGAAGCGGCGTCAAACAGATTCGTGCTGTTCACCCAAACCACGCCGGCTTTCAATTGCGCCGCAACATGCAGCGCCACGTTGATGCTCTCGCTCCAAACGCTGGCGGCCAACCCGTACACCGTGTTGTTGGCAAGCTCAACAGCCTCACGAGGCGTGCGGAATGTCATCGCGGCGAGTACGGGGCCGAAAATCTCCTGTTGCGCCACAGTTGAAGTCGGATGCACATTGCTCAGAAGCGTCGGCGGGAAAAATAGGCCGCGCGACGGCATGGTAAGCGAAGGAGGCTGCCAGCAGGTGGCGCCTTCCGCTACGCCCTGATCTACGAGCCGCTGAATTCGCTCGAGCTGCACGCGCGCGACGATGGCCCCAATATCGATGGCCTTATCGAGGGGCGCCCCGACGCGCAAAGTGCTCATGCGCTCGCGGACTTTGGCGAGGAGCGTTTCCGCGACGCTTTCCTGCATCAGCAAGCGCGAACCGGCGCAGCAGACTTGACCCTGGTTCAGCCAAATTCCGTCCACTAACCCTTCCACGGCACTGTCGAGATCGGCATCCTCGAAAATAATGAACGGAGATTTTCCGCCCAGCTCCAGCGAAATTTTCTTGTGACTTTGCGCCGTTGCTTTGCGAATTGCGCGTCCTACTTCCGTGGAACCTGTGAATGCGATCTTGTCCACGTCCGGATGCTTCACGAGCACTTCACCGGTGGAACCATCGCCGGTGACAATGTTCACCACGCCGGCAGGCAATCCGATTTCCTGGCAGATTTCCGCAAACGCCAGCGCCGTAAGAGGTGTGAACTCCGCCGGCTTCAGCACCACCGTGTTACCCGTGGCCAGCGCGGGCGCAATTTTCCACGAGAGCATCAGCAGAGGAAAATTCCAGGGAATGATTTGTCCTACGACACCGCAAGCGACATAGCCGGGAAATTCCTGCGGCAGGAGCTGCGCCCATCCGGCATGGTGATAAAAGTGCCGCGCCACGAGCGGAATATCCAAATCGCGGCTTTCGCGAATCGGCTTGCCGTTGTCCATCGTTTCCAGTACGGCAAGGCGGCGCGAATGCTTTTGCACCTGCCGGGCCAGCGCGTACAGATAGCGCGCCCGCGCGTGAGACGAGAGCGACTGCCACTCTGGCAGCGCTCCGCGCGCGGCTTTGACCGCAGCATCGATATCAGCTGCCGAGCCTTGCGCTACCGCCGCCAAAGGTTCGCCGGAAGAGGGATCGAGCGTATCGAAATAAACGCCCTCGACCGGAGGGCGAAACGCACCGCCGATGAAATGACCGAGTTTTCGTCCGTGCCGGTCCAGCCACACCAGCGCTTCGCGCGGATCTTCCGGCGCGGGACCGTATTCCATCGAAAGAAATTTTTCGGTGACGCTCATCGTCTTGCGTTCAGTTCAGCTCGGCTACAGACAAATTCAACCGCTCCTCAATCCTTTACGCGACAGGGTGGCGATGCTCGGCCGAATACCTGCCGGTCGCGTGGAATTCCAATTGGCGCTCAATGTCCGCCAACATCGAACTTGCGCCCAGACGGAAAAGGCTGGCATTCAGCCACGAAGGTCCCAACTCTTCCTTCATCAGAGCGAGCCACTCCACGGATTGCTTCGCGGTCCGAATCCCGCCAGCCGGCTTGAACCCGACAGCCATGCCAGTGTGTTGTGCGTATTCGCGAATTGCCCGCGTCATCACCAGGCCGACTGGAAGGGTCGCATTCACGACTTCTTTTCCCGTTGAGGTCTTGATGAAGTCCGCGCCGGCCATCATGGCCACCATGCTTGCGCGCGCCACATTGCGGAGCGTCAGCAAATCGCCCGTGCCCAGAATCACCTTCATGTGCGCGTTGCCGCACGCAGCTTTGAAGGTAGCGATTTCATCGAACAGCGCCTGCCAGCGCCCGCCAAAAACGTGCGCGCGTGTGATGACCACATCAATTTCGTGCGCGCCGCCTTCGACGGAACGTCGAATCTCCGCGACGCGTTCGTCCAGCGGAGATAGTCCCGCGGGAAATCCTGTCGAGACTGCGGCAACTTTGATCCCACTGCCCTGAAGAGCTTTGACGGCCGTCTCCACAAACGTGTGGTACACGCAAATCGCCGCCACTTGAATATTCAGCGACTCGATCCCGAGCAGCTTCACGAGGTCCTGCCGAATCGGTTGGCGACCCTTCGCGCACAGGCGCCGCACGCGTTCGTCCGTGTCATCGCCAGATAGCGTGGTCAGGTCCATGCACGTAATAGCGCGGAGCAGCCAGGCGATCTGCCAGTCTTTCTTCACCGTACGCCGCGTAACCAAAGTTTGCGCGCGCCGCTCCACGGCGCTGGTGTTGACGCGCACATTCTCAATCCAATCAAGATTCAGTGGAATTCCGCGATTGGCGGTCAATTCGAGCCCCGCCAAAACGGCAAGTGCTTCTTTGTCCCCAGGTACATGGCGGCTGGCCGCACCAGCGGTGATATTCGCCGCATTCCCAAGCTTAGGGTCTTTTGTCACTGACATAAAATCTTCTTCCTTACTTCCGTACTCCGTCCGGGGCTGCGCGCTACAGACTCAGCATTGTACGGCAGTTCCAAGCTGGCCATGAAGGCCGGTTGAATTCTAGGGGTAGAGACCCCCTCCCCCCTAGTTTTCTGTAAGTGCGTATTCTAAAGGACTTGCGGGCGGCCTCTCCTGTAAGTGCAGAAACTAAAGGAGTTACGCTACTGCAACTTCGGCCAAAAAACCGGCAAAACGCGGCGTTCCTCCATAACTGCGGATTCTACAGGACTTAAATGGCGTGGGTCTTATCCAGATGGAAATATCCGGAAAGAGTATAGCAGATAGTAATAGGATAACAAGAATTGAATGCGTCCCGGTACTTGAGGATTAGACACAAATTTTCGTTCAAGACGCAGCTCCTCGTTCCGGGGAGCGGTGAGGTCGGGATCAGTTTCGGTGACCAATCGCCCGAAGCGCGGGATATAGCTTTCGATATTCCTCGTAGAGGCGATTCATCGGTTCGACGTTCTTTGCTATCGGCTCGACTTGCTTCGCCACATGGACCGAGGTTTCGCACGCGACTTCCACGGAAGGCCACACGTCCGCTCCGACGCCGGCTAATAGCGCGGCGCCGTACGCGGCTCCCTCCTCCGCTGCAATCAGGTCCACTCGCATCCCATAAATATCCGCCTGAATCTGCTGCCACAATGGACTCCGCGCTCCGCCGCCGCCGAGGCGTATTGATTTCACCGGCACACCGAGGTCGCGAAAAATCGTCAATGTGTCGCGTAGGCTGAACGCGACGCCTTCCAGAATCGCGCGGATTACGTGAGCACGCGTGTGCTGCGCCGTGAGGCCAACCAAAGCGCCGCGTGCGTTGGGATCGAGATGCGGGGTCCGCTCGCCCATCAGGTAGGGCGCCCACAGCAAGCCATCGGCACCGGGAGGGGCGGTGGCGGCTTCCTTCATCAATTCGTCATAGGAAATGCCGACGCAGAATTGGTCGCGGAACCACCGCAGGGAGAGGCCCGCGCCTTGCGTGACGCCCATCACGTGCCAGCGGCCGGGAATGGCGTGGCAAAACGTGTGAATCCTTCCCTGCGGCTCAACGACCGGCCGGCTCGTGGCGGCGAAGACTACGCCTGAAGTGCCGATGGTGGCGCTAACGTTTCCCGGCTCGACAATCCCCATGCCGACTGCGCCAGCTGCTTGATCACCGCCGCCCGCGACCGCCGGAGTGCCTTCCTGAAGGCCGCTCGCCGCCGCGCCATCCTTCGAGACGCGCCCGGTGATTTCCGGCGACTCGAAAACTTTCGGCAGAATGTCGGGGGGTAAATCGGACGCTTGCAGCATTTCAGTGGACCACCGGCGGTTGACGACGTCGAACAAAAGCGTGCCGGAGGCATCCGCTACGTCCGTGGCGCGCACGCCGGTCAGCTTGAAGCGCACATAATCCTTGGGCAGCATCACCGAGCGGACGCGCGCCCAAACTTGCGGCTCGTGCGCGCGCACCCACCAAATTTTCGGCAAAGTAAAACCGGTCAGGGCGGGATTTGCCACCAGCTCGATCAGCCGCTTTGCGCCAACGCGCTCTGTGATCACCTGGCACTCTTTTTCGGTGCGCTGATCGCACCAAAGGAGAGCTGGGCGCAACACTTCCCCGTTTTCGTCGAGCATGACCAGACCGTGCATCTGGCCGCTGAGGCCTATGGCAGCGACTTCGTTTGCGTTAGCGCTCGCTTTGCCCAAACATTCGCGGATTGCGATGCGCGCGGCGCGCCACCAGTCGCGAGGGTCCTGCTCCGCCCAACCTAGCTGCGGAGAGGCCATGGGGGCATGCTCGGCGGTGGCTGCGCCCAGCACTCGGCCCGCGTCGTCGAGCAGCACGGCTCGCGTTCCACCCGTTCCAACATCAATGCCCAAAACTTTCGTCGACATCATTTCGCCGCTTGGCGTCATCCAATTAAGTTAGCCGCGCGATTCTATTCCTCTCAGAGCGCAAAACCAAACGGGCTGCGGCCGAAAAGCGAAACAGTTCGCAATCGTTTATAATTGAGTATTCGTGATGAGCACCGCATCCCAACAGCCTTTAGTAACGGGTCTCGAGTGGGCCCACCCTCTCGTGCAAGATTGGTTTGTCGGCCGCTTCGGCACGCCGACGGAGCCGCAAGCGCAGGGCTGGCCGCAAATCCTGGCCGGCAAGACTACGCTGATTTCGGCGCCGACTGGTTCGGGAAAGACCCTCGCCGCATTTCTGATTTGCATTGATTCGCTGGTGCGAAAGGCACTTGCGGGGGATCTGACCGACCGCACCGAAGTGCTTTACGTCTCGCCGCTTAAAGCGCTGAGCAACGACATTCAAAAAAATCTCGAGACTCCGCTGGGAGAAATCCTGCAACTTGCAGGAGAGCGCGGGATGCTCATGCCCGTGATCCGAACCGCAGTGCGCACGGGCGACACGCTCGCACACGAGCGCCGCGCCATGCTGGCGCACCCTCCACACATTCTGGTCACTACGCCGGAATCGTTGTACATCCTACTCACGGCGGCAAAAAGCCGCGAGATTCTGAGGGACGTCAAGACCGTCATCGTCGATGAAATTCACGCGGTGGCGGACGACAAACGCGGCGCGCATCTAGCGCTTTCGCTCGAGCGGCTGAATCAACTAACCGGCAAGCGCCTCACTCGCATCGGTCTCTCCGCAACACAAAAGCCCATCGAGACGGTTGCGCATTTCTTGACCGGCTCCGACTGCAGCGACCCGGCCATCGTGCAGATCGGACATCGCCGGCAAATGGATCTCGCGGTCGAAGTTCCTTCGAGTGAACTCGGACCGGTCGCCTCGAACGAGATGTGGGGCGAAATTTACGATCGCCTAGCGCAACTCGCCAATCAACATTCTTCGACGCTTATTTTCGTGAATACGCGGCGGCTGGCCGAACGCGTGGCTCACCATCTCGCCGAGCGCCTGGGACGCGATGCAGTAGCCGCTCATCACGGAAGTCTCTCGCGCAAGCTGCGGCTCAACGCGGAACGTAAACTCAAAGCGGGGGAAATCCGTGCGTTGGTGGCCACGGCTTCTCTTGAACTTGGAATTGATATCGGCAGCGTCGATCTGGTCTGCCAGATCGGCTCGCCGCGCTCCATTTCGGTGGGATTGCAGCGCATCGGGCGCGCGGGGCATTGGCGGGGAGCGATTCCGAAGGGCCGCCTGTTCGCGACCACGCGAGATGATCTTATTGAGAACGCGGCGCTGGTTCGCGCTATTCGGCAAGGCGATTTGGACCGGCTGGCGATTCCGGAAGCGCCGATGGACATTCTTGCCCAGCAGGTCGTCGCGATGTGCGCGGCCGAGGACTGGACGGAAGACGCTCTCTATGAATCCGTCCGCCGCGCCTATCCCTATCGCAACCTTGAGCGAAAGAATTTCGACGAAATTGTGGAGATGCTCTCCGAAGGCATAGCCAGCCAGCGCGGCCGGTATGCGGCGTACCTGCATCGCGATCGGGTCAATCGCGTTTTGCGCGCCCGCCGTGGCGCGCGATTGGCTGCGATCACGAGCGGCGGGGCGATTCCCGAAAACTCTTTGTATTCCGTGGTCGCGCAGCCGGAAGGTGTCACGGTCGGCACGGTGGACGAAGACTTCGCAGTCGAGAGTCTTGCGGGCGATATCATCTTGCTCGGAAATACTTCCTGGCGCATTCGCCGTGTGACGTCGGGGAGCGTCCTTGTGGAAGATGCGCAAGGGGCCGCGCCTAGCGTGCCGTTCTGGCGTGGGGAGGCTCCCGCGCGCACGGATGAGCTTTCCGGTCACGTCGCTGACTTGCGCGAACAGATCAGTTCGCTGGTGCCACGTTCCGCGTGTGTCGCGGAGCAACAGGATCGGACGCAATACGCCGAGGCCGTTAGCTGGCTACGAGCCGAATGCGGATTGGACCAGGCTGGCGGGGAACAGGCCGCGGAATACATCGCGGCTGGGCGTGCCATTCTTGGCGCAATTCCCACGCAAAAGACGGTCATCGCTGAACGCTTTTTCGATGAAAGCGGCGGTATGCAGTTGATCATTCACGCTCCGTTTGGCGCGCGCATCAACAAGGCATGGGGACTGGCTCTTCGCAAACGCTTCTGCCGCTCTTTCAATTTTGAGCTGCAGGCCGCCGCGACCGACAACGGATTAAATATTTCTCTAAGCGAGCAGCACAGTTTCCCGCTCGCCGATGTTTTCCACTTTCTCCATCCGAATTCCGTACGGCACGTGCTCGAGCAGGCAGTCATGCCCTCCCCGCTTTTCACCACGCGCTGGCGCTGGGATGCGGGCCGCTCGCTGGCAATGCTGCGTTTTCGCGGCGGAAAGAAAGTCCCGCCCAACGTTCAGCGCATGCGCGCCGACGATTTGCTCGCCGCGGTTTTCCCGGAGGCGCTCGCCTGTCCGGAAAATCTCGAAGGCGAAATCGTGCTTTCCGATCACCCGCTGATTCGCGAAACGATAAAAGACGTCCTGACCGAAGCGCTGGATATCGAGGGTCTGCAACGCGTGCTGACCGACATGGGCGAAGGGCGCATTCGCTGCCTGGCTGTCGATACGCCGGTGCCGTCGCAGTTTTCTCACGAGATCCTGAATGCGAATCCGTACGCCTACTTGGATGATGCACCTCTTGAGGAGCGCCGCGCCCGCGCTGTCGAAATGCGGCGCGTGCTTCCCGAGACGGTACTGTCGGAGATTGGCCGCCTTGACCCGGCGGCGATTGCGAGCGTTCGTGAGGATGCCTGGCCAGACGTGCGCGATGCGGAAGAACTTCACGACGCGTTGATTTCGCTAGTTGTCGTGCCCGTTGCTGCGACCGACCCGGAGCGATCCGTAAGCAGCTTGCAAACAAGATTGCGGGAATCCGTGCCGCAGTGGTGCGAACATTTTGAGCGGTTGATTGGCGAGCGACGCGCGGGCCGCGCACAAGTTGATGATGTTGTTTATTGGGTGACCGCGGAGCGCGCTTCGGTCTTCCGGCAAATTTTCCCGTCGGCCGCCTTTGACGGCGCGCTTGCAGAGCTGGCGTCGGCGGAGATGTCGCAGGAAGAGGCGCAGCTCGCGATGGTTACGGGTTGGATGGCCCACGCCGGGCCTGTCACCGCGACGCAACTCGCCAGCGTGCTGGGCGTTTCGCCAAGCGACGTCGGCAAAGCGCTGCTTCGCTTGGAAACCAGCGGAATCGTTCTGCGCGGAAATTTTACGGATACCGCAAGCGGAGAAACGGAATGGTGCGAGCGCCGCCTGCTGGCACGCATCCATCGCCTTACGCTCGGACAACTCCGCAAGCAAGTCGAGGCGGTGACTCCGGCGCAATTCATGAACTGGCTGTTCCATTGGCAGCACGTTGCGCCGAGCACGCAACTGCTTGGTGAACGCGGTCTGCTCGAAGCGCTGCGGCAATTGCAAGGATTTGAAGCGCCGGCGAATTCCTGGGAGCGGCAAATTCTCGCGCGGCGCGTCGCCAACTACGATGCAAAGGAGCTTGACCAGCTTTGCTTGACCGGCGCGGTCGGCTGGGGACGCCTTTCGCCGCATCCCGCGACACTGGAAATGCTGACCGACGGCAAACGCCGCGTCGTGCCCAGCAGCGTCGCGCCCATCACATTTTTCGCGCGGGACGATTCGGAGTGGATGATTCCGCAGCGGGAATCCGGCGATGCGGAGACTTCCAGCTTGAGCCCGGATGCGGCGACTGTGCTTCAATTCTTGCGCCAGCGCGGCGCTTCGTTCTTTTCCGATATTGTGCGCGGTACGGGCAAACTGAAATCGGAAGTGGAGACCGCGCTTTGGGAATTGGTCGCCGGGGGACTGCTCACTGCTGACGGCTTCGACAATTTGCGCGCGCTGATTGACCCCAAGCGCCGCTCCGGTCAGGGCAGCGGCCGGTCTACCCGGCCTCGGCACAGCACTGGCCGCTGGTCGCTGCTTTATTCTGGGGAGGTTGCGGATCGCAATGTGGCGCTCGAAGCGATTTGCCGGATGCTGCTGCGCCGCTACGGAATCGTGTTCCGCGAAGTACTGACCCGCGAGTCCATCTTGCCCAAGTGGCGCGAAGTTCTGATCACGTTTCGGCGGCTCGAAGACCGTGGCGAAATACGCGGAGGCCGGTTCGTTAGCGGTTTCCTCGGAGAGCAATTCGCTCTTCCGGTCGCTGTGGAATCGCTGCGTGCGATGCGCAAGCAACAGCCTTCCGGTGAAACAGTCACGGTTTCCGCTGCCGATCCGCTTAACTTGGTTGGAATCCTTGTGCCCGGTGACCGCGTTGCTTCCAACTCCGGCAAGTTCGTGTCATTCCGCGACGGAGTCGCCCTTCCGCCGGACGAGCGTGCCTCCATCATTCCAATCTCTGCTGCCCGCTAAAATTCCAGGTATCTCGCGTCTGCTTTGAGGGCGAAAGCGTCTCTCATGGCGTCTCCTTTGCCTGCGCCGTAAGTCCTCGCCCGGTCATCTGCTTTATAAATGACGTCTCCTCCTCGCTGTACGGCGTTCCGTCCGTGCGAAATATTTCGTGAAACCAAATAGCGGGCTCGCGATCGGTATACGGATGCTGCCAGGAGTCCCAAGGCAAATAGGTCTGCGTCTTCCCCGCCACTAAGCCCCAATTAATCGCTGCGACGCTATATTTCTTGGCGATCGGCAGTGTCCCCTGAAAAGTGCTGCCATTTCCTCGCGCCATATACTCCGTGCATGTCAGCGGTCGATGATACTGCTGCAGCGACAGGACTCTCTTCTCAAAGACGTCCGGCTTATCGTAGCTGTGGAAGGAGATCACATCCGAGGATTCGATCTGAATCTTCGCGCCGGGTCCGAGTTTTTCCGGAACGGACCAATCGTCTTTCCAAACTCCGCTGGTCAGGGGCTGCATCGGATGCGCCGCGCGCGCCCACGCGAAAGCCTTTGGCAGCAGCGCAATCACCAGATCATTTTTGTTCTTCGGCTCCAAATCCTTGTAACTTCCTCCGTTGCCGTTGTCCGGCTCGTTCCAGATGTCCCATCCCAGCACGCGGTCATCTCTTGCGAATGCTCCGACCACGCCCTTCACGTACGCCTCGAGCCTTGGATACTGCGATGGATCGTGGAGCACCTTCGCACCGGGGCTCTGCACCCACCCAGAGTTATGGATACCTGGCCGCGGCGCGTGTTGCTTCCCTAACCGCGGGTCCGGATCCCAGCAAGAGTCAAAAAGCACAAACAATGGCTTGATGTGATGCTTCGCCGCAATCATCAAGAATGTGTCGATGCGTTTCTGGAATCCCGCAGCGTCCTGCTGCCAGAGCAAGTCGTGCAAGAACACACGCATGGTGTTCAGCCCGATCGCCTCCGCCCAGCCGAGCTCTAAATCGATGCGCTTCGGATCAAACGTATCCGCTTGCCACATTTCCAGCTCGTTGATGGCGTACGCGGGAATGTAGTTGCTGCCTACCAGCCAGGGCTGCTTCGCGTACCAATCCGCCGCCTCTTTCTCCGTCCATCGAACACCCTGCGCTTTCGTCGCCGCGCAAAGGAAAGCCAGAGCTATCAACAACAGTAGAGTTCTCTTGTACATGTTCCCCCACATTTCCACGTGACACGATTCTACCGTGCTCTGACCGCGTTTCGTCATCGCGGTGAGTCCAGATAATGAACTTCCGGAAGCTCTCTCAGCTGCCGTGCCGCGCTCTCCGCCGTTATGTCTCTCTGCGGATTGTTCAGCAACTCGTATCCGACCATAAACTTCTGCACGGTAGCCGAGCGCAGGAGCGGCGGGAAATAATGCGCATGAAAATGCCACTCCGGATAATTCTCGCCATCCGTGGGCCGCTGGTGAAATCCCATGGAATACGGAAACGAGGTCTCAAACAAATTGTCGTAGCGGATTGTAACGCGCCGCAGAATGTCCGCAAGCAATTGCACTTCGTGCTCCGTAAACTCCTCTAAAGATGCTAAGTGGCGCTTGCTCAGCAGCAGCGTCTCGAATGGCCAGACTGCCCAGAACGGCGTCACTACCGCGAAACCATCATTCTCGCAGACGACCCGCTCACCGCGCCGCAACTCAAGCTGCAAGTAATCGCACAATAAGCAAGAGTTCTTCTGCTCGCGAAATTGCCGAAAGGACGTCAATTCCTTCGACGGCAAAACAGGAAGTGACGCGTTCGCCCAAATCTGGCAGTGCGGATGCGGATTGCTAGCGCCCACCAACGCTCCGCGATTCTCGAAAATCTGCACGTGGTGCACCCAGTCGATCGCGCCCAGCCGCCGGAACTCCTCAGTCCAGAGATTAATCACTTCGCGAATGTCCGCCACCGACATGCGCGGTAAGGTCAGATCATGCCGCGGAGAAAAACACACGACCCTGCAAATTCCGCGCTCCGAACGCGCTTCCAGCAATCCACATTCATCCATGTCAAACGAGGGAGCATCCGGCAATAGCGCCGCAAAGTCATTATCGAAAACAAAGGTGCGGGCATACTTCGGATTCTTTGCCCCGCCCGCGCGCTCATTTCCTGGGCACAAGTAACAAGTCGGGTCGTATGGCGGCAGATTCGTCGTCGCCGCCTTGTCGACTCTCCCTAGCCAGGGCCGCTTGGTGCGATGCGGTGAAACCAGCACCCACTCGCGCGTCAACGGATTGAACCGCCGGTGTGGGACTTCTTGCAGCAGCGAAGCATCCATGCGTTTCACCGGCCGCGGCGTTTCAAGTACGCATTTCTCAGCGAGTCACCTTCGGAAGATTTTCCGCCGTCGTTTCGACCCGCTCCGCTCCCTGCGACGCTTCGCAAATATAAACGTCCGGGCGCAGTCCAATCTCCGATTCATATTCCGCCGAGACCAGCCGCTGAAAGTCCGCAGCCTGCTCCACGTCCACAAGGTTAATCGTGCATCCGCCAAAGCCGCCGCCTGTCATGCGCGCACCATAGAGGCCGCGTTGCCGTTCCGCAATCTTCACCATCACATCCAACTCGCGGCAACTGATTTCGTAATCGTCGCGCATACTCTGGTGCGAGGCCGACATTACCTCGCGCAGTCCGTCGATTTTGCCCTGCGCGAATAGGTCCGCTACCTTGCGAACGCGCGCATTCTCGGAAATCACGTGCCGGCATCGCCTATAAAGCGTCTCTGACAACAATCCGCGATTTTGCGTAAGCTGCTCCAAATCCACGTCGCGCAAACTCCGAATTCCGGGTAACGCCGCCGACAGCCTTCGCACCGCCTCTTCGCATTCCGCCCGCCGCACATTATATTCCCCGGCCTGCAGCTTGTGTTTCACCATCGTGTTGCAAATTACCAGGCTCACTTTCGGAGGAAGTTGCAGTGTGCGATATTCGAGCGAGCGGCAATCGATCATCAGCGCGTGACCCGCTCGCCCATGGCACGAAACGAACTGATCCATAATTCCTACCCGCGCCCCCACAAAATTGTTCTCCGCGCGCTGGCATAGCAATGCGAGCTTCGTTCGGTCGATGGCGTGACCCGCCACCGAGAGCAATGCGTATCCGGTCGAGACCTCAATTGCCGCCGACGAACTCAGTCCCGCTCCCAGCGGAACGTTCCCGGCAATATAGAGGTTAGCGCCCCGCAGGCGGTATCCGGCTTCCTGCAGCGCCCAAGCAGCGCCCACCGGATAGTCCGACCAGTGGCCTAAACCGTGCGTTCCCAAATCATCCAAATCGGCGTCGCGTGTTTCTTTGAAATTTTCTGAGTAAAGACTTACCTTGCGATCGTCGCGCGGCGCAATTCCCACCCAGCACGAGAATCCGATCGCGGCCGGAAGGACAAATCCCTCGTTGTAATCGGTGTGCTCTCCGATCAGGTTTACCCGTCCCGGCGCCCGATAGATGGAAGCACCCACGCCGAAACGAGACTTAAACCTTGTCAGCAGTTCATGCGCTTTATTCATGCAAGTTTGTTTGCAAGAACATAGCAAAAACGCCTCAGAGTCTACGCGATTACCGCAGCGAATCTAGTTCAAAATACGCCGATCTGAACAGACCATCCTCGTTCGTCTCACACCCTAACTGCCAGTTTCCAAACATCTTAACACGAACATAAACCTCACCTGTTTAGTCCTCACTTACGGCGGCCGCCGCCGGTTTGGTGTGCATTAGGCATAATAATGCATCACCGCGGAGTTGAGCCTAAACTGCTGATCTACGTAAGCTACTTAGCGTACATATGTTACGACATGGTTCGCAAGGCGTGACCAGACCACCCATCTTCCGGTTGACTAATCCCGTCTAACCTGTAATATACTGCATGCGAGGACAGGCGTGGCATCACACCCCCCGATTGAATCCAAACTCCCGCTTCCAAGCTCTCCGCAACTCTCCGGCGAGCAGTTCCTGGTCACCCTCGGTGCACGCGTCCGTGAACTTCGCAATCGCCGCGGCATGACCCGTAAAACGCTCGCCTACGAATCCGACGTTTCCGAGCGCCACCTCGCTCAGCTTGAATCCGGCGAAGGAAACATTTCCATCCTGCTCCTCCGCAGAATCGCCGCGGTCCTCAGTGTCTCGCTGGAAGAATTATTCGCCGCGAGTCAGCAACAGGATCGCCAGGATGACCATCAACATTCTTCACAAAAGCAAACTATTTTGCGCTTCATCGAGCGCCTGCCCAGCCATCGCCTCGAGGAAGCCGCTGCACGCTTGATGCGCGACTTTGGCCCCGAACAAAATCTCCGTCGCGCTCGCATTGCACTCATCGGTCTTCGCGGTGCCGGCAAATCCACCCTCGGCTCAAAGCTCGCCGCCGAACGCAACGTCTCCTACATCGAGCTCGACCACGAAATCGAAAAAGACACCGGCATGCCCCTCGCCGAAATCTTTTCTCTCTACGGACAGTCCGGCTATCGGGCCATCGAGAAGCGCACGCTCGAGCGCGTTCTTCGCGCCCACGATCGCGCGGTCATCTCGGTCGGCGGCGGCATTGTCTCCGAAAAAGAAACTTACGACTATCTTCTGGGGCATTGCTACACCATCTGGCTTAAGGCGCAACCGGAAGAGCACATGTCTCGCGTAATCGCTCAGGGCGATTTCCGCGCCATGGCCGGCAGCGACCGCGCCATGGAAGACCTCCGCGGCATTCTCGAATCCCGCGAGCCGCTCTATCGCAAAGCGGACACAATCGTCGACACTTCCAACGAATCGGTCGACGTAAGTTTCACCAAACTAAAAGCAGCCCTGGAAGCCGCTTCGCAATAACCAGCAGGAGGAACCGTGGACGTCGCCGCTACACAAGAAGCTCAAGCCGCCGTAGCCCCCGTCGATTTTCGTACTGACCCTTCGCGCTATAAGCATTGGCGCATGTCGTTTGATGGCCCCGTCGCCACTCTCACCATGGATGTCGCGGAAGACGGCGGCCTCCGTCCCGGCTATAAACTGAAGCTCAACTCTTACGACCTTGGCGTCGATATTGAGTTACACGACGCGCTTCAGCGCATTCGCTTTGAGCATCCGGAAATTCGCTCTGTGGTCATTGCCAGCGCCAAGAACCGCATCTTCTGTTCCGGCGCCAACATTTACATGCTCGGCCTTTCTTCTCACGCCTGGAAAGTGAATTTCTGCAAATTCACCAACGAAACGCGCAACGGCATCGAAGACGCCAGCGCACACTCCGGGCTGAAATTCCTCGCCGCGCTCAATGGCACCTGCGCCGGTGGCGGCTACGAACTCGCCCTCGCCTGCGATGAACTCGTTTTGATCGACGACCGCTCCTCTGCCGTCAGCCTTCCGGAGCTTCCCCTTCTTGGCGTTCTTCCCGGAACCGGCGGCCTCACGCGCGTCACGGATAAACGTAAAGTTCGACGTGACCACGCCGATATTTTCTGTACCAATCCTGATGGCGTTCGCGGGCAGCGCGCCAAAGACTGGCGCCTGGGCGACGAAATCGTGAAGCCGCAGCAATTCGCCGAACACATCAAGCAGCGCGCCCGCCAACTTGCCGAGCAAAGCGATCGACCGACGAACGCAAAAGGCGTGGCTCTCACTCCATTGGAGCGCACCGTCGATGAAACCGGACTTCACTACAAGTACGTAGATGTTCAGCACAATCGCGAAGCTCGCACCGCCACAATCACGGTTCGCGCTCCCCAGTCCGCTAGCGAGAACACAGTGGAAAAAGTTTTGGTTGCCGGTGCGAACTGGTGGCCGTTGCAAATGGCGCGCGAGCTGGACGACACCATCCTCACCCTGCGCACCAGTGAACTCGAGCTTGGGCTTTGGATCTTCAAGACCACCGGAAATGCCGACGCTGTTCTCGCCACCGATGATTTCCTGCTCGCCAACCAAAACAACTGGTTCGTCCGTGAAGTGCTCGGCATGATGCGCCGCACGTTCTCGCGCATCGATGTCACCTCCCGCTCACTCTTCGCCATCATCGAGCCTAATTCCTGCTTTGCCGGTTCCCTTTTCGAGCTCGCGCTGGCCGCCGATCGCGTCTACATCCAAGACACACAAGAAGGCCAACCTGCAACCATCGCGCTCTCACAAATAAATTTCGGCGCGCTGCCCATGACCAATCACCGTTGCCGCTTGCAATCGCGCTTCTATCAGGATGAGCAGAAAATTAACGAGCTTCGCTCGCAGATCGGCAAGAACCTTTCCGCTAAGGAAGCGCTCACCGCTGGGCTCGTCACTTCCGCGCCGGACGATCTCGATTGGCAAGACGAGCTTCGCCAGGCCATCGAATCCCGCGCCGCGCAATCTCCCGATGCCCTGACCGGCCTCGAAGCCAATCTGCGCTTCGGCGGGAAAGAAACGTTGGAGACTCGGATTTTCGGGCGTCTCTCCGCGTGGCAAAACTGGATTTTCGTTCGCCCCAACGCGGTTGGCGCAAATGGCGCGCTGAAAGTGTACGGAACTGGCGCGCCGGTGAAATTCAATTGGGAAAGAGTTTGAAAAATATTTCGGTTCAATCCGCAGGAGAATTCAATGATTGATTACACGGAGAAAATTCCAAATAACGTCGACCTGGGCCGCGATCGCGTTCTGCAGCGCGCCCTCGAACATTGGCAGCCCGCCTATCTCAGTTGGTGGTACGACATGGGCCCGAACGAGAGCCACAATTTCGAGGTTTACCTGCGCACCGCAACCAGCGTCGAACCCGATGGCTGGGCACAATTCGATTACGTAAAAATGCCCGAATATCGTTGGGGTATTTTTCTGCAGCCGCGCGAGGAAAACCGCCAGGTAAATTTCGGCATGCACAAGGGCCAGGCCGCTTGGCAAGACGTCCCCGGCGAATATCGCTCGATTCTTCGCCGCATCGTGGTGACGCAAGGCGATACGGAACCCGCATCCGTCGAGCAACAAAAAATGCTCGGCCTGTCGTGCCCTTCCCTCTACGACCTCCGCAACATTTTCCAGGTTAATGTCGAAGAGGGCCGCCACCTGTGGGCCATGGTCTACTTGCTGCACCGCTATTTCGGGCGCGATGGCCGCGAAGAAGCGGAATCCTTGCTCGCACGGCGTTCCGGCGATACGGACAATCCGCGCATACTCGGCGCTTTCAATGAGCCCACTCCCGACTGGCTCGCCTTCTATATGTTCACGTTCTTTACCGATCGCGACGGCAAATTCCAGCTTTGCGCGCTCGCCGAATCCGGCTTCGATCCGCTCGCGCGCACTTGCCGCTTTATGCTCACCGAGGAAGCGCACCACATGTTCGTCGGCGAGTCCGGCGTCAGCCGCATCATTCAGCGCACATGCGAGGTCATGAAAGAAAACAAGGTCGATACTCCCTCTGACGTGCGCACGCTAGGCGTCATCGATTTACAAACCATTCAGCGCTATCTTAACTTCCATTACAGCGTTACCCTCGATCTCTACGGCTCCGACGTTTCCTCGAACGCCGCCAATTACTACACCAGCGGCCTCAAAGGCCGCTTCCGCGAAACCAAACTCGAAGACGATCACACCCTCCAGGACGCGACCTATCCCGTCTCCGAAGTTGTCGGCGCTAAGATCATCTCCAAAGAAGTCTCTGCATTGACCGCGCTCAACGAACGCTTGCGCGACGACTACATCGAAGAAATCCAGGCTGGGGTCAATCGCTGGCAGCGCGTGATCGACGAAGCCGGAATTCCGTTTCGTCTCACGCTTCCGCACAAGGGCTTCCATCGAGAGATCGGGAATTTCGCGGGACACTTCATCAGCACCACCGGCGAAATCCTGACCCAAGAACAATGGAAAACGCGTGAATTTGAGTGGCTGCCCAGTCCTGAAGACTACAAGTATGTACAATCACTTATGAGCGGGCGGGTGGCCGAACTGGGCAAATTCGCCAACTGGATTGCTCCGCCGGTGAAAGGTATCAACGGCAAGCCACTCGACTTTCAGTACGTGCGGTTCAACTGAGCCTACGCGTGCCCTCAGCAGCCCAGCCCATCATCGACATTCACGTCCACATCATGCCGTTCCATATGATGAAGCCGCACGCGCTCGACTTGATCAAGCGCGGCCGCAAGGACTATGCCGATGTCGAACGCTATTGCGCGGATCCGAGGGCGTTCCTCGCGTTGCTCGATCAACTCGGCATCGAGCGCGCCGGTTTGATCAACTACGTCGCGCCTGACATCATCGGTTTCACACACGAGGTGAACGACTGGAGCGCGAATTACTGCAAAGCGGCGCCCGATCGGCTCATCGCTTTCGGCAGCGTCCTTCCCAGTGGTATTTCCGACCCTGGTAAAGAAGTTGATCGCATCGCCAAAATCGGCATCCGCGCTCTTAAACTGCATCCCTCGCACCAGGTTCTATCCCCGAATGGCTACATGAAGGGCGATCGCGGGCTCGCGGCCGTCTACGAGCGCGCGCAGGCCAACAATCTCCCGGTGATGATTCACACCGGCACCTCCATTTTCCCCGGCGCCAGAAATTTACACGCGCAACCCATCCTCTGTGACGACGTTTGCATCGACTATCCAAATCTCGTCGTCATCCTCGCACATGGCGGCCGCCCGCTGTGGATGAACGAAGCCTTCTTCCTCGTCCGCCGCCACAAGAATATGTACATGGACATCTCCGGCATCCCGCCGCAAAAACTCCTCGAATATTTCCCCCGCATCGAAGAAATCGCCGACAAGGTCCTTTGGGGCACCGACTGGCCCGGCCCCGGCGTCCCCGAAATCAAAGGCAACATCGACAAGTTCCAGTCCCTACCATTAAGCGCTACCTCCAAGCGCCAAATCCTCTACGAAACCGCCGCCAAGCTGTTCCCGCGTTAGCTCCGCCTCGCTCAGCGGGACCTGTAGCTCAGGTCCGTAGTTTGGACCTGAGGCCTTTGACTCTCGCTTTGCCGGCTGAACTGAACAGTTGTTCATACTCTGAACACACGTTCACTTTCCATTGACACCCGCACGCACGAGTGCCATCCTACTCCCGTGCGCACCTTTCGCCTGCAACGCCGCTACCAGGCCCGCCGCCTGGAAATCCTCCGCGCCGCCGGCAGGGAATTCCGCACACGCGGCTTCGCCGAAACCGGCATGCGCGAAATCGCCGCCGCCGCCGACCTCTCCCCCGCCAATCTCTACAACTATTTCCGTGGCAAAGACGAACTCCTCTTCTTCTGCCAAGACAGCGCTCTCGACCGCCTGATCTCCAATCTAGAAAAAACACGCCGCGTGAAAGAAAACTCGACTGAGAAACTCCGCTCGGCAATCACCTTTCACCTGCATTGCGTCCTCGACGAAGTTGAGGGTTCGGCAGCGCATCTCCTCACGAACTCCATTCCAAGTCATCTGCAAAAACGTCTCTTAGCCAAGCGCGACCGCTACGAACAAGATCTGCGCCAACTAATCGCCACCGGCATCCGCTCCGGCGAATTCCTTTCAACCGACCCCGCATTAGCAACCCGCGCCATTCTCGGCGCCCTAAACTCCACGGTCCTTTGGTTTAATCCGCAAGGCCTCCTATCCGCCGATTCCCTAGCCGAAAGTTTCGCAACATACTTGATTCGTGGTCTGTGCAGCGCCTGTGTTCCAGCGCGACCAGCCCGTAGTGGCCGGTCTTCAGACCGGCCAGTTGTGAAGCTCGGTAAGAAGCTTGCAAACAAAGGTGCACAACAATGGTGACGATTTCTCCCGTTTCGCAAAAATCTGCGCAAATCCGTTTCACCCTGAACGGCGAGCAAACCGACATCTCCTTTGCGCCCTACAAAACTTTGCTCGAGGTCCTCCGCGAAGATCTCAACCACACCGGCACCAAACACGGGTGCGAACTTGGCGAGTGCGGCGCCTGCGCCGTCTTGCTCGACCGCAAACCAGTTCTTTCCTGTCTGCTACTCGCGCTCGAATGCAACGGAAGAGAAGTGGAAACAGTTGAGGGTCTCGGAACGAACGGCTCGCTGCATCCCTTGCAGGAAGCTTTCGCTGATCTCGGCGCCGCTCAATGCGGCTACTGCACTCCAGCCATCCTCGTTACCGCGAAGGCCTTGCTCGACCATAATCCGCATCCGACACGTGACCAAATCCGCGAAGCTCTCTCCGGCAATCTCTGCCGGTGCACCGGCTATTTGCAAATCTTCGAAGCCGTCGAAGCCGCCGTCCTCGAGATCGCCAGCCAAAACAAGTCAACTGAATCTCGCGCGTAGCAAAATCAGGAATGCAAATGCCGGAACCGAAAAATCCTCCAGAGACAAAGCCCAACGGGAACGACGGCGATCTCCGCGTAATCGGCCATGCACGGCGCCGCGTGGACGCGCGCGCCAAAGTCACCGGGCAAACCCGTTTCGCTGACGACATTTCCCTTCCCCGCATGGTGCACTGCAAACTGCTGCGCTCGCCGCATCCGCACGCACGCATTCGCAGCATTGATATTTCCCGCGCAGCCACTCACCCCGGCGTCTACCTTGTACTCACGGGCAAAGATCTCCCCATCGAATACGGCATTCTTCCTGTCAGCCAGGATGAGCAAGCCCTCTGCCTTGATCATGTCCGCCACGTTGGCGATCCTGTCGCCGCTGTAATCGCGCGCGAGGAATTAATCGCCTTCGAGGCGCTGGACCTCATCAAAGTCGAGTATGAAATTCTCACTACCATCTCCAGTCCCGAAGAAGCTCTGGCCACGCCGTCACCGCGCATTCACGACTACGGCGACGAAGGTAACATCCACAAGCGTGTCGCTCTGGAATTCGGGAATGTCGACCAGGGCTTCGCGGAAGCGGATGAAATCTTCGAGGATACTTTTTTCTATCAAGGCAGCACGCATCTCCCCATCGAGCAGCACGCCTCGGTCGCCACAAAAGACCCTGACGGCAAACTCACCATCTGGACCAGCACGCAGACTCCGCACTACCTGCATCGCGCGCTCGCCAAAGTCCTGCAGATGCCGCCCGCGCATATTCGCGTCGTCGCCACTCCGAATGGCGGCGGCTTCGGGGGCAAAAGCGATCCCTTCAACCACGAAATCGTGGTGTCCAAAGCGGCGCTACTTCTGGACCGTCCTGTAAAGATCTGCCTGACGCGTGAAGAAGTTTTTTACTGCCATCGCGGCCGCCATCCCGTGCTGATGAATTTCAAAACCGGCGTGAAAAAAGACGGCAGCATCACCGCCATGCATCTGCAAACGCTGATCGATGGCGGAGCCTACGGTTCCTACGGCGTGGCCAGCACGTTCTACACCGGCGCGTTGCAAACCACCACGTATCATGTGCCGCGCTATCGCTTTCAAGGTTGCCGCACCTTCACCAATAAGCCGCCATGCGGACCGAAGCGCGGACACGGTACCGTGCAACCGCGCTTCGGCCAGGAAGTGCAGCTCGACAAAATCGCGGAGAAGCTGCGGATCGATCCCGCGGATCTGCGCCTCCGCATTGCCGAATCTCCTAACGCGGTCACCGCGAACTTCTTCCGGCTCAGCACCGTAAATCTTTCCGAATGCATTCGCCGCGTGGTGAAATCTTCTGGCTGGCGCGAAAAATTCAGAAAACTTCCAGAAGGCCGCGGTGTCGGCCTCGCTTGCTCTGCCTATCTCACCGGCGCGGGCCTGCCAATTTACTGGAACAAAATGCCGCATTCCGGAGTGCAACTGAAATTCGATCGCGGCGGCGGCGTGACGCTTTTCTGCGGCGCCACGGAAATCGGCCAAGGTTCCGACGATGTGCTCGCCTCCATCGTCGCGGAAGTTCTCGGTCTCGACACTTTTGACATTCGCCTGTACACCGGCGACACCGACCTCGGGCCCGTGGACCTTGGCTCCTATTCGAGTCGAGTCACCATCATGGCCGGCAACGCCGCGTTGCAAGCCGCCGAGCGCGCACGAAGTCTACTCGCCGAAGCAGTCGCAGAGCGCCTCGCTGTTCCCGCTGAGCGGCTGCGCTTCGCGAATAAGCGAGTCTTCGATTCCGCCGCTCCCGAGAACGGCGTCTCCTTCGAGGAAGCGGTGTGCGTCGCGGAAGCGCGCTTCGGGACCATCGGTACGGTTGGTTCGTACACGCCGCCAAAATCTCCGGCGCTATATAAGGGTGGCGGTGTCGGTCCCTCGCCGACTTACTCCTACACGGCAGCTGTGGTCGAGGTCGCGGTAAATCCCGTCACCGGATGGATCACGGTGCCGAAGATCTGGATCGCGCATGACATTGGTCGCGCTCTGAATCCCACGCTGGTGCGGGGACAGATTGAAGGCAGCGTTTACATGGGGCTTGGCGAAGCGCTCATGGAAGAGCAGGAATTTCGCCGCTTGCCCAAGAAACTTTCGCACGCGCTGGTGCATAAGTTTCCGTCCATTCTCGAATATAAGAGCCCCACTTCGCTGGACATGCCGGACGTGTTCACCGAGCTTGTCGAGGAAGCCGACCCTCAAGGCCCGTTCGGTGCGAAAGAAGTTGGCCAAGGGCCGCTGCTGCCCATCATGCCGGCGGTGGCGAACGCTGTGTACGATGCCGTTGGAGTGCGCATCGACGAAGTGCCCATCACGCCGGAAAAGATCATGAGGGCGCTGGCAGAGAAGAAAGCGGGCCGCGCACCTCGTTTTGGACCGGCGCACTTTCCGCGCGTGGACTGGCCGGAAGCGCTGCGGGTGCCGCCGCCGTGGGAAGGCGGCGACGGCAATGCCGTCAATGATGTTCCGCGGCGCGCGAAGCTTGCGCCGCGGTCACCTTCGCAACGTACGCCAGAGAAGGATCAGGTACTCCGCTCATGATGCGCCTGCCGCTATTTTCCTTTCGCGCGCCGCGTACGCTCGAAGAAGCTGCTCGCATTCTTCACGGCGAGGGGCCGGATGCTATGCCGCTGGCCGGCGGCACCGATCTGCTCCCGAATATGAAGCGGCGCCAGCAAGTTCCGCGCACGCTGCTGAGCCTACGCGGCATCGATGGCTTGCACCAAGTTCACTCCGTCGATTCTGGTTTCCGACTTGGCGCTTGCCTTACGCTCGCTGAGATTGCCGGCGATCCGCGTTTTCGCAATGGCGCCACGGCCTTGGCGCAAGCAGCGTCGCAAGTGGCCACGCCGCACATTCGCAATATGGGTACGCTGGGCGGCAATCTTTGCCTTGATACCCGGTGCAACTACTACGACCAGAGTTACGAGTGGCGAAAAGCGATCGACTTCTGCATGAAAAAAGATGGCGTCACTTGCTGGGTGGCGCCGAGCAGCCCGAAGTGCATGGCGGTTTCCTCCACGGATACGGCTCCGGCGCTGATGGCGCTGGGCGCGCGCGTTCGGCTAGTTTCGCAGTCGGGCGAACGCGAGATTTCGCTTGCGGAGCTGTATAACAACGACGGCATGAATTATCTGCATCGCAGGCCCGACGAGATCCTGGCCGAAGTCTTACTCCATTCCATGCATGGCTGGCGGAGCACGTACTGGAAGCTGCGGCGGCGGGGGTCGTTTGATTTTCCGGTTTTGTCGGTGGCCGTTGCCGCGCGATTTGCCAATGGCGGGACTGGCGCAGCATTCTGCGCCGCTACAAAGGAGAAGAGCGGCGTCCTGGAAGATGTCCGCATCGTCATCGGATCCGCGGCTTCGCGTCCTCTTGTCGCTGACGAAGCCGCGCGGTTTCTTCTGGGCCGCACACTCACGGACGAATCGATTTCGGAGGCCGCCGTACTTGCTGCTCGCATCGCTAAACCTCTTGATAACACGGACTTTGATATGAGTTGGCGGAAGAAGGTGACGGCTGAATTCGTTAGGTATGCACTCCGCGAACTGCGCGGTGATGATGTGGCGCTCGAACGGTCGGCCATGACGCGCATGCCGTCGATCTAGAACTGGCGAATTGCACCCCCCTCCCCCTATGTTTCCCGGATCTGTTGTAGATACGAGACTTACGGTGTAATCGCTTTGGATCTCTTGTAGATAAAAGGGTTATCGCGGAACTTACCAAATCTGAGCAAGAAAAAAGAGGATGCAACCGGGTTTGGGGATTCAGCAGAAGGGAAAAGGCGTACCTCTACCCGATATTTATTATACACAGTTGGTTAATAAAGTCAAGCAAAATCGTGCTAGTGCCCTCTGCGCTACCTAACCCACACGATTTGCGACAGATAGACCAAGTTAGCTTTGTCCTTTTTCCCGAAGGCTCTCCCACGTACAATCCTCCCCGATAATAAGCCCGATAATTAAGGAGGTTGCATGTCGCAAAGCGAAAGCTCCTCGACCAGGTTCAATCGACGGAAATTTCTGAAATCAGCGGCTACTACGGCGGGGGTTATGTTCATCAAGCCGGGGCTTGTTCGCGGGACGGCCGCAAACTCCGCTGTGCGGGTTGGATTGCTCGGGTGCGGAGGACGCGGCACTGAGGACGCAACCAATCTGATTGACACGGGCAACGCGCGGGTCGTTGCGCTGGCCGATATGTTCCGGGATCAACTGGACGTGGCGCGCGCGCATTTCAATCAAGTGCAACAAGCCAAGGACTATACGGACATCGATGCATCGCAACTTTTCCTCGGGCCGAACGCTTACCAGCAAATCGCGCATTCTAAAGACGTTGATGCCATCGTGGTGGCGACGCCGCCCTACTATCATCCACAGCATCTGGAGGCCGTTGTCGCTGCAGGCAAGCACGTTTATCTCGAGAAGCCGGTGGCGGTGGATGTACCCGGAGCGCAGCGCGTGGTGGAAATCGGGAAGCGCGCGCAGGGCAAACTTAGTCTTGACGTGGGATTTCAGATACGGGACTGCCCGCCGTTTGTGGAGCTTGTGCGGCGCATCCATGGCGGTGCGCTGGGAAATATTGTTTGTGGCGAGGCGCACTATCTCACCGGCTACATCGATCGGCCGGCGTGGCCTAATGCTTCTCCGGCGGAGCGGCGTTTGCGGAACTGGGTTTACGATCGGGCGCTCTCCGGAGACATCATCGTGGAGCAAAACATTCACGTGATCGACATTTGCAATTGGATTCTGAAGGGGCATCCGCTGAAAGCGTCGGCAACGGGAGGCCGGCAAGGGAGGCCGGCTTCGGACGGCGACGCGTTTGGAAACTACAACGTGCTGTTTCATTATCCGGATAATGTGGATGTCACGTTCAGCTCGACGCAGTTTGCGAAGGGCTGGTGGGATGTTACGGAACGCTTCTTTGGGACTAAAGGAGTTTCGCAGTCGCCTTACACCGGAGCGCTGGGCATTTGGGGCGATGAGCCCTGGCAAGCGCCGATGACTCCGGCGAAGGACAAACCCGAGTCGCAGAATTTCTCGGTTACGGGAAATTTCACGTCAAATCTGGAGTTTGCCGATCGCGAAAAGAAGAAAGCTTTCGTTGAGAGCATCACCAGCGGAAAGTTCCACAATCAAGCCGACAAGGGGGCGGAGTCGGCTATTTCGTGCATGCTGGCGCGCACGGCTGCTTACAAGGGTCACGAGGTCACTTGGGACGAGATCATGAATTCGACAGAGGTTATGGACGCAAAGATTGAGCTGAATAAGTTGGGTTGAGCGACAGCGGATCGATATTGCCAAGACGTGGGGGAAAAGCCGCAGGGCTGCGAAGACTCCGCCCTGCGCTACAGGTGATTATGAAAAACGAATCGCGAAGGGAATTTTTGAAGACCTCGCTGGGGGCTGCTTGCGCGGCGGCGATCGTAACCTCGGCAGGCGAGAGTATCGCGGCTGCTCCGCGTGCGGAGGGGGTGGCGATCAAGAAAGGGATCTGGATGGAGATGTTGCCGGGGAATCTTTCGTATGCGGAGCAGATGAAGATGGCTCGGGAGGTTGGGTTCGAGGTTATGCAGGCGCCGACGCAGCCGGATGAGCGGAAGGCTGAGGAATTGAAGAAGGCAGCGGACGCGGCGGGGATCCACATAGACTCCGTAATGAACATGGATCACTGGAAATACCCGATGTCGTCCGGCGATCCGGCGGTCGTGGAAAAAAGCTTGGCGGGCATGCGCACTTCCTTACATAACGCCAAGCTATGGGGCGCGGACGTGGTGCTGCTTGTTCCCGCGGTGGTGAATGCGGAGACGTCGTATCGCGACGCTTGGACGCGCTCGCAGCGGGAGATTCGCAAGCTGCTCCCGCTGGCGGAAGAATTGAAGGTGACCATTGCGATGGAAGAGGTTTGGAACAAGTTTCTGCTCAGCCCGCTGGAAATGGCGACCTATATTGATGAGTTTCAGAGCCCGTATGTGAAGGCGTGGTTCGACGTGGGAAATTGCGTGCTTTACGGGTATCCGCAGGATTGGATTCGCACGCTTGGGCCACGGATCGTGAAAGTGCACTTGAAGGATTTCAAGAGGAACAAAGACAGGTACGCGTGGGTGAACCTGGGCGAAGGGGATATTGAGTGGCCGGCGGTGCGGGAGGCGTTTGCAGCGATTCACTATACGGGGAGCGCTACGGTGGAGCTGCCTGCTGGGGATGAGGCGTATTTGCGGGATGTTAGCCGGCGGGTGGATAGGCTGCTGCTGAACCGAGCATGAGTTTCGAGGCTTCCGAGCACAGCCAATATTGACTGTGCCACACAGAAAAAGCAGATTCCTCGGGCAAAGAGCGCCCTCGGAATGACACCATGCGTGTTCGTCGCGGCGGTTGACGTTGCCGACGAGCGAAAAGCCTCAGGTCCAGAAGGCGGACCTGAGCTACAGGCTATATAATTTGCGCGTTTAAATGGGGTGAATGCCGTGAACTACATGAGCGAAAGAAAATGTTGCGCGAGAGCCGTGGCTACGTTTCTGTTACATGCCATGGTCTCCTTCGTGTTCATTGGCGCTCTCACTGGAACCGCGGAGGCGCAGTCGACGAGGGTTGCGGGGACGCCACCGATGGGGTGGAACAGTTGGAATAAGTTTGGATGCGATGTTAGCGACAAACTGATTCGTGAGATGGCGGATGCCATTGTTGTCAGCGGAATGAAGGATGCGGGCTACCAGTTCGTGAACATTGACGATTGCTGGCAGGTTAGCCGTGCGGCGGACGGGACGATTGTAGTGGATGCGGAGCGCTTCCCTAATGGAATGAAACCGCTGGCCGATTACGTGCACTCGAAGGGCTTGAAATTCGGCGTGTATACGGACGCGGGGCGTATGACTTGCCAGAAGCGGCCGGGCAGTTACGAGCACGAGGCGCAAGATATACAGACGTACGCGTCGTGGGGAGTTGATTACGTCAAGATCGATTGGTGCTATGCGGAAGGGCTTGATCCGGAGGTGCAGTATCCGAAATTCCGCGATGCCATCGCAAAATCGGGACGGCCGATTGTATTTAGCATTTGCAATTGGGGCGTAAAGGCTCCATGGACTTGGGGACCGCACACGGGCAACCTCTGGCGCACTACGGGGGACATCAGCGACCGGTACGAGAGCATGTCCGTGATTGGCTTCGCTCAGGATGGACTGGGAAAGTTCGCGGGGCCTGGGCACTGGAACGACCCCGACATGCTGGAAGTGGGAAATGGCGGGATGAAGCATGATGAGTATCTGACACATATGACGCTGTGGGCCATGCTCGCGGCGCCGCTGCTGGCGGGGAACGACATCCGCAGCATGCCGGAGGAAACGAAAGCGATCCTGATGAACCCGGAAGTGATCGCGGTGGATCAGGATGGGTTGGGCATACAGGGCCATCGCCTGTGGGACGAAGGCCCACTGGAGATTTGGTTGAGGCCGCTGGCGGATGGATCGCAAGTAGCCGGTTTGTTCAATCGTGGGGAGTCGGCGCTGAAGATTACACTGGACTTCCGGGCGATTGGAGTGCCGGTGGAGGCCAAGTTGCGCGATTTGTGGGCACGAAAGGACCTTGGCACGATGCGGAAGTCCTACACTGCGGAAGTGCCGAAGCATGGAGTAGTGTTCTTGAAGGTATCGATGCCGAGTAGGTCTATCGAGTAGGCAGACGTAACGCTTCCCATTATTGGGGCGCTAGGCAGACAAATGGAAAATACTCAGCGGGTTACGATTGAGCCGCACAGCCTTAAGGCCATGCTACTGATTGCGCCGGCGCTTGTGATGGCTGCGGTCATCTCTGGACAGCCAGAAATGGCTGTCCCACGTTCGCCGCGGGACGCTGGTTGGGAGCGCGAAATCGTTTCCTGGCGGGAACAGCATGCCATCGAACTGCGAAAACCGGACGGGTGGCTGGCGCTGGCGGGGCTTGAATGGCTGCAGCCGGGCGACAACCCCTTTGGCTCGGCGAAGGACAACAAGCTGCATCTGCCGGCAAGCGCTCCGGGACATTTGGGCGTGCTGCACCTGCAGGACGACAGCATTACGCTTAACGCACCTGCGGAAGGCTTTTCGGCGGGATTTCTGATCGATGGCAAACCAGTGCAGGCGCAAACGCTGCACACCGACGCGGACCACGACAAGAATAATCCGCGCCTGACGATCGGAACGCTGAACATGTACGTGATTCACCGCGGGGAGCGCTTTGCGCTGAGGATTAAGGATGCAAAGTCGGCGGCGCTGACGGGTTTTCACGGATTGAAATGGTATCCGCCCAATCAGGCCTACCGCGTCACGGCGCGCTGGATTCCGTACTCTCCGCAGAAGACGTTCACGATTGCGACGTTGATCGGCACCAGCTATCCGGCGGAAGTTCCGGGGTCCGCCGAATTCACGTTGAACGGGGAAACGTACCGGTTGGACCCGATTTTGGAGGACCCTGAGGTTGCCAAGCTGTTCTTCGTGTTGCGCGACAAGACCAGCACAACGACTACTTATAAGGCGTGCCGGTTCCTGTACACGGGATTTCCGGATAAGGGCCTGGACAAGGCTGGCGAACTGGTGCTCGATTTCAATAAGCTGGAGAATCCGCCCTGTGCGTATACGCCCTACGCGACATGTCCCCTGCCCCCTCCGCAGAATCGGCTGCCGATAGCGCTGCCGGTGGGCGAGCAGCGCTATCATGAGTAGAGCAGGAACGCGCTACACTCTGGAAATCGGCGGCGTAGTGTCGGACAATATACTGGGCGCACCGGCCGGTGCGCTTCGAATGAGCGCACCCGACTTATATTCCGCGGACAATGGCGGACCGGAAAATCCCGCGCGGCAAAAGATGGTGGCACTGCGTGTCACGCTCCTGCGCTTGCACAAGACGCTGCTGGACATGGAACGGCGCGAGTACGAGCGCGCCAATGGGCACGTGTCGACCGGGGAGCTTTTCCGGCTGGTGATCGATCACGAGCAGTTCGCGTGGCTGCACAACCTATCCGAATTTGTGGTGCGCCTGGACGAAACCCTTTCCGGCGAGGAAAGCGTGACGGAGAAAGAGACGCACGGCGCGATTATGCTGGCGCGCAAGATGTTCGCGCCATCGGAATTGGGCGACGCGTTTCAGAAGCGCTATTTCAACGCGATTCAGCGCGACCCTGCGGTGGTGATGGAACACGCGGAGCTGGCGCGACTTTTTGCGAACGAGCCGTCCGATGCAAGTCCAACCTAGCTGCAGGATAGGACAAATGAATCCAGGGCCCCGCAATCCACGGCGAAATCTTCTGGCGCTGGTTTTGTTTCTGACGGCGTTGGTCTTCGGGGGCACGGCGCGGCCTCAGGAAAGACCCGATACTCCCGGCACTCCTCAGATTCCCAGTGCCACATCGGAACATGCGGCGAAGCAACGGCTTACCGCCAAAGACCGCAGAGAAGTCTTCGAGAAGGTGTGGCGCGAAATCCGCGACCACTACTACGATCCTTCGTATAACGGAGTGGATTGGAGCGCGGTGCACCAGCGGTACGCGCCGCTGGTGGAGACGACCAGCCGGGACCTGGAGTTCTACTCGCTGCTGAGCCAAATGACCAGCGAACTGCACGACGCGCATACGCGTTTCAGTTCGCCAGAGCAGTGGAAGAGTTTTCGACGCCAGCAAGGTGTCACGGTTGGCTTCAGCGTCGATGACGTCGATGGGAAAACCGTGGTCACCAGTGTCATACCGGGAACAGACGCGGCGCACGTTGGAATTGAGCCGGGGATGGTCGTGTTGCGGGTGCAAGACAACCCGATAGCCGAGCGCATCGCGGAAATTGAAAAGAAGCGTCTGCCGTCCTCCTCGGAACGCGCGACGCGCTGGTTTATTTACAACCGGGTGTTCGCGGGACCGGCGGACGCACCGGTGAAAGTGGCGCTGCAGCGCGCGGACGGATCCGAATTTGAAGTGAGCGTACGCAGGCAGATCTATTCGGCGGCGCCGGACGTAACCACGCACGTGCTCCCGTCGGGGAATGCATACATTCGGTTTGACGGCTTCCAGCATCCGGTGACCAAGGAATTTCGCGACGCGCTGCAAAAATTTCGCGATGCGCCGGGATTGATTGTGGACCTGCGGAGGAACGGCGGCGGGGACTTGGGGGTGCTGCTGCCCATTGCGGGCTATTTCTTTGGTAAAAAGACGCTGTTTGCCAAGGATTCAACGAGGACGGGGAAACCGCTCTCGTCGTATGTGGGCTTGTTTAAGCTGCCGCTGCAGCTTTATGTGGGGAAGCCGGGCGATCAGATATATTCCGGCCCGGTAACGGTTCTTGTGGATGCGCATTCGGCAAGTTCCTCGGAGGTTTTTGCGGCGGGAATGCAGGACACTGGGCGAGCACAGATCATTGGCAGCCAGTCGTGCGGCTGCGTCTTGGGAATCGCCAGGCCGCGGGTGATGAAGGGCGGCGGCGTTTTGGAGATGAGCGAAGTGCTGTGGTTCTCGCCGAAAGGACGAAAGCTTGAGGGCACCGGAATCATCCCGGACCAGTTGGTGACGCCGACGATGTTCGACTTGCAGCGCGGACGCGATGCGGTCCTAGCCGCTGCGGACAAGACGCTGGTGAAAGCGGCGGTACTGCAATCGAAAGAGGCGGGGAGCCGGGACGGCAAGTCCGAGCCTCGATAGAGCGCAGGACGGAGGGGCTGGCTTGCATCCACTATGGATTTTCGTGAGGCGCGTGTTGGCGTCGCTTGCTGGGCTGGTGGCGGTGGTATATGGCGTCGACTACGTGGCTCTGCGGTTGCGCGCGGCTCATCCGCGATTGGGCAGCGCTTTCGGTGCAGTGCAGATGGTGCGGCTGTATGCCATCCCACTTAAGAGCGGCAGGACCGAGTATGAGCTGGATGCGCGGCAGCCGGAGGTGACCGTGCCTTGCGTACACGCGCTATTTCCGCACTTGGGATACGGCGCATGCTGGTATTTGCGGCGAAATAGTCAGAAACCGATTCCGATGGTTATACTGACCTCAGCGCGCCCGTAGCTCAATTGGATAGAGCACTTGGCTTCGAACCAAGGGGTTGGGGGTTCAAGTCCCTCCGGGCGCGCCATTTTCTTCCGACTGTTTCCTGTCCGACCCGGAGACATAGGTAACAGAACGTACCGGCTACATAGGTAACACTTTTGGGCCAAACGGATTGTCGAGAGGTTGCAGAGTTCGTTCCTCCAGATCGATGTAGCCCAGATCGTAATTCAT
>Ga0210408_10000421_pt1 | contig 55375 bp, 51 predicted proteins | sample IncBWH4MmetaG_FD_155471 | JGI IMG/M metagenome (GOLD analysis project Ga0210408, IMG submission 155471) | Forest soil microbial communities from Barre Woods Harvard Forest LTER site, Petersham, Massachusetts, United States - Inc-BW-H-4-M | ecosystem: Environmental > Terrestrial > Soil >... | reverse complement strand
GTACAACGTCTGCCCGGACGAATCGGTCGGGTCGACCAGCAGCGAGCCAATCGCGTTGGTCGGAATTCCGTTGTTGGCGCTGGTCCATGTGGGCGTCGAAGCCAGGGCGTCGGCAGTGACCCAGACGCCGCCGCCGGCGGCGCCGACGTACAGCCGACAGTCGCCGGACATGCATCGGTGCGAGATCGCCAGCGACGTGATCCGGCCTGAGGTGATTGCCTGCCGCCCGGAGAACGTCAAGACTGCGGGTTCGACCGGAGTGAACGGACCCAGCTCGGTCCAGCTGGCCGCATGCTGGGGTGGAGCACTCTGCAGCACGTCGAAGGCTCCGGCGGCCGTGCGGTGCTGGGAATAGTGCACATGGGCCGCCGGAAACGCACGGTTGTCGTACTCGTAACCGGAGCGCTCCCCGGGGTTGTCTTCCAGAAACCCGCCGATCTTGGCGAAGTGCGACTGCAGGGCACTCTGCGCTAGTGCACCACCTGCCGGCAACAGGCATCCCACCAGCGCAGCGGCAAAAGATCTCTTGAACGTGATCGTCACGACGACTCCTCCCCTGTGCGTTGCATCGTTTGCCGACGCTGTGCAATTAGCGATCGGCGTTTATAAAACCTTTTCTTGATCCAGGCGATGGGGTGGTCCCCGCCATCCTGGTGTGATGGTCGGCTGGCCGCAGCATGAACGTCCGGTGCGAGCCCCTTGAGGGCTCAACAAGTTCAACCGGAACTAGCCGAAATCGGGGATGGGTGACTGCAGAAATGCGCGGCCGCCGGTGCGGGAGTGCCTTCAGGTGCTCTCGCGCGCGAGTGCAAACGGGGCACGCTATCTTTATTCGCGGCGGGGGCGCCGCCAGGCCCGGCTGTCGGCAGCCGGCTAGACGAAAATCAGATAGAGCAGCCCGCCCAGCAAGGTCCATTTCAGGACGTAGTAGCTCGTCCGGCTTTTTGCCTTCAGGGCCTTGGCGCGCAGGCGCAACTGGTAGAAGCCGCCGAACATCCGGTTCAGGGCTCCGATTTTCTCGCCCTCGACGTTCTGGGTCGCTGAAGCCTTCATCACGTTGCGCGCGAACCATCGGTTCACCGCCGTCATCACGCGACTCTTGAGCGGCCGCTCCACGTCGCAGAACAGGATCACGCGCTGCTGCTGGGTCGTGTTCTCGGCGTAGTGGATGAAGGTCTCATCGAACATCATGGCCTCGCCGTCGCGCCAGAAGTAGCGCTGGCCGTCGACCACGAGGTAGCACTGATCGCTGTTGGGCGTGATCAGCCCCAGGTGAAATCGCAGCGAGCCGGCATACGGATCGCGGTGCCGAACCAGGCGGGCCCCCGGCGGCAGCGAGGCGAACATGGCGCCTTTGATGCTCGGAATCGCGCCGAGCAACTCGAACGTGCGAGGGCACAGGCGCTGGGCCGAGGGCAGATCCTCACCGTACCATTTCAGGTAGAAGCGCTTCCAGCCGGTACGGAAAAACGAATTGAAGCCCATATCGTTGTAGCCAGCCGCGGCCCGAATGAACCCTTCGTCGTTCAGCCGCTCGGCCTCTTCGCGGATCTCGCGCCAGTGGGACGTCAGCGGCTCCAGCTCGGGAAACTGCTTCGGATCGATGAACCCGGAGGATCTGACCTTCGAAAACGCGTACATCAGCGCGTTGTAGGGCGCCAGCAGCACCGTGAAATCGGTCAGCGCCCGCACCAGGCCAAAGCGCACCCGTCCGCGCAGGTGCACGTACAGCGCCGACAGCAGGAAGACCGCGAGCACGATGTGCCGCGGAGCGGGCGTCCAGATGGCCATGAAGCCCGATGTTAGTCCGTTTCGCCGCCCCCGCCGGCTGGCGGCTCGGACGTCGGGACAGCGGACCGCCGCGCGCGCCGCCGCCGCCCCATCACCCCGATCAGGCCCGCCGCCAGCGCGCCCAGCGCGAAACCGCGCGTCCGTGGTCCGCCCGCGCGCAGTACCGCCGCCGCACCCGCGACCGCCCACCGGACCCAACGGGCGCGATCGAGCGCAGCGGCCGCTGCCGCGAGCCATCCCAGCGTGCGCCCGCGCCCGCCCAGCGCGTTGGCAACCGAACCGATCGCATCGGCCGCGCGCCGGAGCGGATCGAGCCGACCGGAGAGGTCCTGTATCGCCAGCGACAGCTCGAGGCGGTCTGCCGCGGCGCGCGCCCGCAGCAGCTCCAGGTGCACCTTGCGATCGCCGCGGTGCCGTTTCATGGTTTCGGTTGCGGCCCGGCGCCGGGACCCGGGCCGAACACGGCCTCGCGGTCCCTGGCCAATTCGGCCAGCGTCTGCGCGAGCAGCGGCGGGCGAGCCTGAAGCGCCCGGCGCAGCCGGTAGAACAGGTATCCGGTCGCGATCGCATAGATCAACGTCAGAACGCCCAGCGAGTACCATCCCAGGCGATCCCAGGCCACCGCCACGATCGTCACCGTGGCCACGATCAGCGTCAGTGCCAGCAGCGCGGTCGCGCTCAGCGCCCACAGCAGCCAGTGCAACGCATCGGCACCGGACTGCGTCAGCTCGACAGCGGCGAACTGGGCGCGCGCCAGCAGCAGCGACGAGGCCGCTCTGGCTGCCCTGCGCAGGGGGCCCATGGCCGACGCGCCCGCCGCCCGCCTCAGCGCCGCGCCACCAGCACGCCGATCAGCAGGCCCAGAGCGGCGGCCGCCCCAATCGAGCTCCACGGATTCTGATGGACCCACTGGTCGGCCGCGTCGGCGGCTTCTCGAGTGGCCCGGATCGCGTCGTGCTGCAGCCTCTCCAGCTTGTCCTGGGCTTTTTCCAGCGCGTCGGTGGCCCGATTGCGCAGCTCGGCAGCCTGTTCTCCGCCGGCCGAGGCGGCTTGACGCATCAATCGCTCAACGTCGTCCAGCACGTCCTTGACGTCCGACACCAGCTTGTCCCGGGTGACCGTTTCCATGGTGTTTCCTCCGCTCGATGAACCACGCTAGACCGCAATCGTAACGCCTACTTGACTCCGGTCAGGGGGCATCGCGATCATTGCCCTTCTTCCCGACGGGCAGCGCCACCCCTATGTCCGCAATCAACCCGGAGCCGGCTCAACCGCCCAGGCTGCGCACGGTGCGCTCGTTCGGTGCAGGGCGCGGCCGGGTCACGCGCGCCCAGCAGCGTGCCTACCAGCATGATTTCCCGCGCTACGCGCTGCCGTTCGCGGCACGCCCGATCGAGCCGTCGGCCTGCTTCGGGCGCGAGGCGCCCCTGGTTCTGGAAATCGGCTTCGGCATGGGAGAGACCACGGCGGCGATCGCGGCAGCGCACCCCGAGCTGGACTTTGTCGGGGTGGAGGTGTTCGCTGCCGGGATCGGTTCGCTCGCGATGCGCCTGGCGCGGCTGCACCTGACCAATGTGCGCATCGTCGAGCGCGACGCGGTCGAGGTCGTGCGCGACATGCTCGCCCCCGGATCGCTCGCCGGAGTTCACATCTTCTTTCCGGATCCGTGGCCCAAGGCGCGCCACCACAAGCGCCGCCTGATCGCGCCGGGTTTCGTCGCCAGCCTGTCCAGCCGACTGCTGCGCGGGGGCTTCGTCCACTGCGCAACCGACTGGCAGCACTACGCCGAGCAGATGATGCAGGTGCTGTCGCAGGAGCCGAGCCTGCGCAACCTGCATCCGGGCTACGCGCCCGCGCCCGCCAATCCGCTGTGCGAGCGCCTGCAAACCAAGTTCCACACGCGCGGCCAGCGCCTCGGCCACGCGGTATGGGACCTGGTGTTCGAACGCTTTTAGAGCGATGGCAGCAAGGTGGGTAAGCCCGCTACGCTGGCCGCTCACCCCTCTCCCCTTGGGGAGAGGGGCCGGGGGCGAGGGGCCGTTAGGGTCCCTTCAACCTAACTTACTTCTCGACGATCACCCCACACGCCAGCCGCGGGCCCGAATTGCCGGCAGGCTGCGATCTGAAGTCGTCCGGATCGCGGTGGACGATCACGCTGCGCCCGACCACGTCGGTGCCGCCGCTTCCGACCGTCAGGTAGGTGACCTCGAACGACGTGTGCACCTCGCCCTTGTCATCGGCTTTCAGGTTCGGCATGTCTCCGGCATGATGGGGCGGATGGCTGTACATCCCGTGGGCCACCCCTTCGGGATTGAAGTGACCTCCCGCGCTCATCCCGTCGGGCGCGGAGCAGTCGCCCCGCTCGTGCACGTGAAAGCCGTGCTCGGAGTTCGGCGCCATCCCGGCCAGGTCGACCTTCACGCGCACCTCGCTGCCGGACTGCCGGAATTCGACCTTCCCTGCCACCGTATTGCCCTGGGTGGCCTTGACCTCTGCGACCGCGACCGCGCCGCCCGAGTCCCACAGCGCGTCCCATCCCGACGAGAACGCCGATCCGACCGAGCTCGCGGTGTCGTGCACCGTCTGGCACCCGTTCAACGCCATGCATCCGACTGCGAACAGCACCCACCGAATCGTTCGACTCATAGGCTCTCCCCTCGTGACCAGGCCGTGCGACGCCATCGCGTCAAGGTCCGCATTATGTCCGGCGCCGGTCGACTTTTGACACTCCGATCGGATGATGCCTCGCAAGGGACAACGCGGATTGCGCTAACCTTGCGCCCGGCGAACCGCGGCCACGCGGGCCGGCTTGAATGGACCGGATGCTGGACCTCGACACAATACTGACAGCCATCACGATCTGGGTCGGCTTCGGTATCGTGGCACTGGCCGCGCCAAGGAGCACGCGCTTCGTCGCGCGCGTTCTTTTCCCGATCAGCGCCGTGGTGTCTTTGGTGCTGGCGGTGGCTGCGCTGCACGGCCTGTTCATGCCACCGCAATCGGTCGTGCTGGTCCTGGGTCTTCCCGGCCTGCCGTTCCACCTGAGAATGGACAGCCTGTCGGCCTACTTCCTGGCGGTGATCGGCGCCACGTCGGCCGGCACATCGATCTTTTCGGCCGGCTACCTGCGCAAGGGCGAGGGCACGCCGCCCGGCCTGCAGTGCCTGCAATACCACCTGTTTCTGGCCGGCATGGCGCTGGTGGTGCTGGCCGACGACGCCTACGCGTTCATGGTCGCCTGGGAGGCGATGGCGCTGGCATCGTATTTCCTGGTGATCGCCAACCACCGGGTCGCCGCGATCCGTCGAGCCGGCTACCTGTACCTGCTGCTGGCCCACATCGGCGCGATCGCGATCCTGTTGTGCTTCGGGGTGCTGCAGGCCAACACGGGCGATTTCACGTTCGCCAACCTTCGCGTGCAGTCGCTGTCGCCGTTCTGGGCGTCGATCGCGTTCGGACTGGCCGTGATCGGCTTCGGTGCCAAGGCCGGCATCGTTCCGCTGCACGTCTGGCTGCCGGAGGCGCACCCGGCGGCGCCGTCTCCGGTGTCGGCCTTGATGAGCGGGGTCATGCTGAAGACGGCGGTGTACGCGCTGCTGCGGATCGCGTTCGACCTGCTGCACGTGCAGATCTGGTGGTGGGGCGCGCTGCTGCTGGGACTGGGCCTGCTCACCGCCCTGTACGGCGTCGTGTTCACGACGGTCCAGACCGACATGAAGCGGCTGCTGGCGTTCTCGTCGATCGAGAACGTCGGGCTGATCTTCGTCAGCACGGGGCTGGCGTTGACGTTCCGCTCGTACGGAATGCCGACGCTGGCGGCGCTGGCGCTGACCGCGACGCTGTTCCACGTGGCCGCCCATGCGATGTTCAAGAGCCTGCTGTTTCTGGCAACCGGCAGCGTGCTCCACGCGACCGGTGAGCGCAACCTGGGCAAGCTGGGAGGCCTGATCCGCACGATGCCGTGGGTCGCGTGGCTCACGCTGGTGGGCGCGCTGACCGCGTCGGGACTGCCGCCGCTGGCCGGGTTCGTATCGGAGTGGCTGCTGCTGCAGACGTTCCTGTTCACCACCAACCTGCCCACGTCGTTTCTGAACATGCTGGTGCCGCTGGTGGCGGCCGCCGTGGCGCTGGTGGCCGCGCTGAGCGGTTACGCGATGGTGAAGTTCTTCGGCGTCATCTTCCTCGGGCAGCCGCGCGAGGAAAAGCTGCTGCACGCGCACGACGCCTCCACCCTGGAGCGGATCGGCCTGGCCTGGCTGGCCGCGGGCTGCGTGGCGCTGGGGCTGTTCCCGATCCAGCTGATCGATGCCATCGACCGGGTGACGCGGCTGCTGGTCCAGTATGGCCTGGGCTCGACCGTTCATGCCAACGGCTGGCTGCTGCTGGCGCCCACCTCGATTCAACGGGCCAGCTACAGCCCGCTGATCTTCCTGCTGGTGGTGATCGCCAGCGTCGCGTGCGCCGCGATCACGGTGCGCATCCTTTATCACGGGCGCCTGCGGCGCGCGCCGCCCTGGGACTGCGGCTATCCGTACCAGACCGCGCGGATGCAGGACACCGCGGAGGGCTTCGGCCAGCCGATCCGGCAGATCTTCGAGCCGTTTTTCTGGATGCGGCGCGACCTGCCCTCGCCCTTCGACGCCCGGCCTCGTTACCGGGTCGTGATCGAGGACCGCTTCTGGCACTGGATCTACCAGCCGGTGCAGCACGCGGTGGAGCGCGCGGCACGCCTGGCCGGGCGGGTTCAGCAGGGTCGCATTTCGATCTACCTGCTGTACAGCTTCGTGACGCTGGTCGTGATGCTGTTACTGGTGAGCCGATGAGTCCATCCGGATTTCTGGCGCAGATGCTGCAGTTCGCGGTGGCGCTGGCGGCTGCGCCGCTGCTGACCGGCTGGGTCAACCAGTGCCGCGCCTGGATGCAGAACAAGCAGGCGCCCAGCCTGTTGCAGCCGTACCGCCTGCTGTACAAGCTGTTCCACAAGGAACCGGTGGCGGCCGAGAGCGCCTCGCTGCTGTTCCGGGCCGCCCCGTACATCGTGTTCGGCTGCATGGCGCTCGCGTGCGGAATCATTCCGGCGCTGTCGACCGATCTGCCGCTGGCGCCGGCCGCCGATGCGATCGCGCTGGTCGGTCTTTTTGCGCTGGCCCGGGTGTTCATCTCACTGGCCGCGATGGACATCGGCACCGCGTTCGGAACGCTGGGCGCCCGGCGCGAGATGTTGATCGGGTTCCTGGCCGAGCCGGCGCTGCTGATGGCCCTTTTCTCGGCCTCGCTCATCACGAATTCGACCTCGCTGGCCGCCATCGTCCACAAGATCGGTCACAGCCATTTCGAGATCTACCCGAGCATGGCATTCGCCGGGGTGGCGTTCACGATCGTTTCGCTCGCCGAAAACGCCCGCGTTCCGGTCGACAACCCGGCCACGCACTTGGAACTGACGATGGTGCACGAGGCGCTGATCCTGGAGTACTCGGCGCGCCACCTGGCGCTGATCGAGTGGGCCGCATCGCTGAAGCTGTTCGCCTATTCCTGCATCGGCCTGGCGCTGTTCTTTCCGTGGGGCGTGGCCGAGGTCAACGCGCCGCTGGCAACGCTGTACTCGGTGCCGGCCCTGGCCGCCAAGCTGGCCATCGGCGGGTTCCTGCTGGCCCTGATCGAGACGGTCAGCGCCAAGATGCGCATCTTCCGGGTGCCCGAATTCCTGGCCGCGGCGTTCGTGCTCGCCGTGATCGGACTGCTGGTGCACGGACTGCTCGGAGCGTAGGCGTGATCGCGCTGCTGACGCAGTCCATCAACCTGTTCGCAGCCATCCTGCTGATCCTCGCGTTCGCGATGATCACGCAACGGCGCGTGCTGAACCTGGTGCATCTTTTCACGGCGCAGGGGCTCACGCTGGTGGCCGCCACGCTGGACGTCGGGTATCTCACAGCGCAGCACCACCTGTACGTGTCGGCCGCCGCCACGTTCGCGCTGAAGGTGGTGCTGCTGCCGATCCTGCTGCACCGGCTGATCGGCCGGCTGCAGGTGCGCTGGGACGTCGAGCCGCTGCTCAACACGCCGCTGACGATGCTGGCCGGCATCCTGCTGGTGGTATTCGCCTTCAATCTGGCCTCACCGATCGCCGCCCTGTCCTCCTCGATCGCGCGCTCGACGCTCGGCGTCGCACTGGCCAGCGTGCTGCTGTCGTTCCTGATGATGATCACGCGGGCCAAGGCGCTGCCTCAGGTGATCGGCTTCCTGTCGATGGAAAACTCGCTGTTCTTCGCCGCCACCGCGGCCACCAACGGCATGCCGATGCTGGTCGAGCTGGGCATCGCGCTGGACGTTCTGATGGGCTTCCTGATCCTGGGCGTGTTCATGTTCCAGATTCGCGAGCAGTTCGACAGTCTGGACATCCACCACCTCGAGCGCCTGCGCGAGGATTGACCGTGCTGCCCTTCGCGCTGGGAATGACCGAGCTGCCGCTGACCGCGCTGCTGGCCTGCCCGGTGTTGGGCGCGCTGCTGCTGGGTCTGCTCGGCCACTACCGGATCGGCGCCGACCTCAATGTGGCCGTGTCGGCCGCCACCACCGCCTGCGCGCTGTGGCTCGCGGTCCAGGTGGCGCGCGGCGCCACCGTCCTGGCGTACGACGAGCTGTTCTTCATCGACTCGCTGAACGTGTTCCTGGTCACGCTGACCGCGTTCGTCGGCCTGACCACGTCGATTTTCTCGCGGCCGTACATGCGGATCGAGCGCGACCAGGGCCGCATGACGGGCCCCCGGATGCGGCTGTTTCACGCGATGTATCAGCTGTTTCTGGCGATGATGCTGTTTGCGCTGACCACCAACAATCTGGGCGTGCTGTGGGTGGCCATGGAGGCGGCCACGCTGTGCACCGTGCTGCTGGTGTCGGTGTATCGGACCCCGGCTGCCCTGGAAGCGGCCTGGAAATACTTCATCCTGTGCGGCGTGGGCATCGCACAGGCCCTGTTCGGCACGCTGCTACTGTACCTGGCGGCCGACCGCGTGATCGGGTCCGGCGAAGGGGCGCTGCTGTGGACTCATCTGAACGCGGTCAAGACCCAGCTGGAGCCGACCATCCTGTCGCTCGCGTTCGTCTTCCTGCTGCTCGGCTATGGCACCAAAACGGGGCTGGTCCCGGTGCACCACTGGCTGCCGGATGCGCACGCCGAGGGCCCGACTCCGATTTCGGCGGTGCTGTCCGGCCTGCTGCTGAACGTGGCGCTGTACGCGATCCTGCGCTGCAAGGTTCTGGCCGACGGCGCGCTGGGCAACGGGCTGCCGGGGCGCGCGATGGTCGTGTTCGGCCTGATGTCGGTGCTGCTGGCCGCCTTCTTGCTTCATCGGCAGCGTGACATCAAGCGGATGTTCGCCTATTCGTCGATCGAGCACATGGGACTGATCACGTTCGCCTTCGGCCTGGGCGGTCCAATCGCCAATTTCGGGGGCCTGCTGCACATGACGATGCACTCGCTGACCAAGTCGGCAATTTTCTTCGCGGTCGGTCACGCCGCGCAAAAGGCCGGCACCCAGGTGATGGACGAGATCCGGGGCCTGGTGCAGATCAGTCCGACCGTGGGCTGGGGCCTGATGCTGGGCACATTGGCGATCCTGGGGATGCCCCCGTTCGGGGTGTTCGCGAGCGAGTTCCTGATCCTGACTTCGGCGATGCGCCAGCTGCCGTGGGCGGCCCCGCTGCTGCTGCTGGCGCTGGCGGTGGCGTTCGCGGCGATCCTGGCCCGCGTGCAGCCGATGGTGTTCGGCGAGACCAACGTCAAGCGGCTGCCGCATCCGCCGGCGCTGGTGCCGGTGTTCACGCACCTGGGACTCTGCCTGGCGCTGGGCCTTTTCATTCCGCCGTTCCTGGTCAACTGGTACATGCGCGCGGCCAACCTGGTGGGAGGCTGAACCGATGCTGCCGGCACTGAACTGCACGTTCGAGCGCCTGCCGGGTCCGATGCCGGTCTTCCGTGCACGCCTGACGCGCAAGTCCTGGAAGGCAGCCTCCAGCCTGGTGCGTTCGCTGGGCGGGCGGCTGTTGAGTCTGTGGGGAAGCGACCGGCGCCCGATCGACGGGCAGATGGCGGTGCATGCAGCCTACGCAACCGGCAACGGGCTGGCCTGGGTGACGCTGCCGCTGGCCGATTCGCTGCGCGTGTACCCGGCGGTCGACGACGTGTTTCCGCAGGCGGCGCGCATGCAGCGGGCCGTGGCCGATCTGCTGGGCCTGGTGCCGGAGGAGCACCACGATCCGCGCCCGTGGCTGCGCCACGGGGCCTGGCCCGCCGATTACCACCCGCTGCTGTCGGAACGCAGCGGACAGGAAACCTTCGAGCCCTCGGCGGAGCTGTACCCGTTCGTTGCGGTCGAGGGCGACGGCGTCCACGAGATCGCGGTCGGCCCGGTTCACGCCGGCATCATCGAGCCGGGTCACTTCCGCTTTTCGGTCGTGGGCGAAAAGGTGCTGCGGCTGGAAGAGCGGCTGGGGTACACGCACAAGGGGATCGAAAAGCGCTTCGAAGGCCAGGATCCGATTGGCGCCGCGTACCTGGCCGCACGCGTGTCGGGCGACTCGACCGTCGCCTACGGCTGTGCCTACGCCATGGCCGTCGAATCGGCCGCCAGCTGCGCGGTGCCGCAGCGCGCGCAATGGCTGCGGGCCCTGGTCCTGGAGCGCGAGCGCGTGGCCAACCACCTGGGCGACCTGGGAGCGCTGGGAAACGACGCAGGATTCGGGTTCGGGCTGGCCCAGTTTTCGCGGCTCAAGGAGGATTGGCTGCGGTCCGGCGCGGACCTGTTCGGCCACCGCTACGCGATGGACTGGGTGACGCCCGGAGGCGTACGCGACGATGCCGATGACGCGCAGCTCGAGCAGATCGCACGCCAGTGCCTGCGGCTCGAGCTCGAAATCGCGCGGCTGCGTTCGATCTACGACGAGCACTCCGGTCTGCAGGACCGCTTCAGCGGCGCCGGGCGGGTCGCGCCGGAGCTGGCAGCGCGCCTGGGGCTGACCGGACTGGCCGGCCGGGCGAGCGGTCAGGCGCAAGATCTGCGCTCGGACTTCCGTTTCGCGCCGTACGACGCGCTCGAGCCGGCGCGCGCGACCAGCAGCGCCGGCGACGTGGCCGCGCGCGTGGCGGTGCGCTTCGACGAAGCGCTCGAATCGTTGCGGTTGATCCGCGAGATGGCGGCGTGCCTGCAGGACCGTTCGGCTCAAGGCCCGATCCACCAGGCCCCGCACATCCCGGACAACGGCGCCTGCGGCGCCGGCTGGGTCGAGGGCTGGCGCGGCGAAGTGCTGGTGGCCCTCGAACTGGACCCGGCAGGACGCATCCGGCGCTGCCATTGCCATGATCCGTCCTGGCAGAACTGGCCGCTGCTGGAGCACGCGGTGATCGGCAACATCGTTCCCGATTTTCCGTTGATCAACAAATCGTTCAACCTGAGCTACTCGGGGCAGGATCTCTGACATGTGGCCGATCATCCGGCAGATCGCGCGCACGGGGGTGGTCAGCGAGCGGCCGCCCGAGCCCGAAAGCACGTGGCGCACCAACGTGCAGTGGATCCAGAGCGAGATCCTGACCATCGTGGGTCGCGCGCTCGCCATCCGCCAGGTCGACGCCGGCTCCTGCAACGGCTGCGAGCTGGAGATCCACGCGCTCGCCAACCCGTACTACAACATCGAAGGCCTGGGCATCCGCTTCGTGGCCAGCCCGCGCCACGCCGACCTGCTGCTGGTCACGGGACCGGTGTCGCGCCACATGCGGGTCGCGCTGGAACGGACCTACGAGGCAACGCCCGAGCCGCGGCTGGTGGTGGCGGTGGGCGATTGCGGCTGCACCGGCGGCGTGTTCGGCGAGAGCTACGCCAGCTGCGGCCGGGTCGCCAACGTGATTCCGGTGGATGTGATGGTCCCCGGCTGCCCGCCCACGCCGGTCGATCTGCTGCGGGGCATCCTGGCGGCGGTCAATCAGCGCGTTCCGCACTCGCTGGCGACCCGCCCCGAGAGCCTGGGGCCATGAGGCGGATCCGCTCGCTGCTGGTGGCCAATCGCAGCGAGATCGCGATCCGGGTTTTCCGGGCAGCCACGGAGCTGGGCATACGGACGGTGGCCGTGTTCGCCAACGAGGACCGCTTCAGCCTGCACCGGTTCAAGGCAGACGAGTCCTACCTGGTCGGCGCCGGTCTCAAACCGATCGCCGCCTACCTGGACATCGCCGAGGTGCTGCGCGTGGCTCGCGAAGCGGGCGTCGATGCGATCCACCCCGGGTACGGATTTCTGTCCGAGAACCCGCAGTTCGCAGCCGCCTGCGAGGACGCCGGCCTCGTGTTCATCGGCCCCTCGCCCCAGGTGCTGCGCACGATGGGCAACAAGGTCACCGCGCGCCAGCTGGCCGCCGCCAGCGGCGTGCCGGTGGTTCCGGCCACTGGCGCGCTGCCGACCGATCTGGATGCGGCCCTGCGCGAGGCGCGCGCGATCGGCTATCCGTTGATGCTGAAGGCGAGCTGGGGTGGCGGCGGCCGCGGTATGCGCGTGATCGAATCCGATGACGACCTGGTGTCGCAATTCGATGCGGCCCGGCGCGAGGCGCTGGCCGCATTCGGCAACGGCGAGGTGTACCTGGAGCGCCTGGTGCGGCGGGCGCGCCATGTCGAGGTACAGATCCTGGGCGACCGCCACGGCAACCTGGTGCACCTGTACGAGCGCGATTGTTCCGTGCAGCGGCGCAATCAGAAGGTCGTGGAGCGGGCCCCGGCGCCGTACCTGGAGGCGGCCGCGCGGCAGTCGCTGTGCGAGGCGGCGCTGCGCCTTGCGCGCGCGGCCCAGTTCACGCACGCCGGCACGGTCGAATTCCTGATGGACGCCGACAGCGGCGCTTTCTACTTCATCGAGGTCAACCCGCGGATCCAGGTCGAGCACACGGTGACCGAGCAGATCACCGGCGTCGACATCGTCAAAGCCCAGATCCGCGTGTCCGAGGGCGGCCGCATCGGCGCGGGCGATTCGCTGCTGCCGGCCCAGCACGCTATAAGCACTAATGGGCATGCGGTCCAGTGCCGGGTCACGACCGAAGATCCCGAAAAGGGCTTCGCGCCCGACTATGGCCGGCTGACCGCTTACCGCAGCGCGGCCGGATTCGGCCTGCGCCTGGACGGCGGCACCGCCTACACCGGCGCGGTGATCACCCCGTTTTACGACTCGCTGCTGGTGAAAGTGACCGCCTGGGGCCACACGGTGGACGAGTCGATCGCGCGCATGCAGCGGGCGCTCGGCGAGTTCCGCATCCGAGGCGTCACGACCAACCTTCAGTTCCTGGAAAACGTGATCGCCCACCCGCTGTTTCGCCAGGGCGAGTGCACCACCCGCTTCATCGATTCGACCCCGGAGCTGTTCAAATTCCAGGCGCGGCGCGACCGCGCCACCAAGCTGCTGCGCTTTCTGGGCGAAGTGGCCGTCAACGGCAACCCCGAGATGAAAGGCCGCACGCCGCCGACGCTGCCGCTGCCGCGGCCCGCGGTGCCGGTGTGCGACCGCGCCGCGCCCGTCCCGGCGGGCACGCGCGACCGCCTGCGCGAGCTCGGGGCGGGCGCGTTCGCGCGCTGGATGCGCGAGCAGCCGCGCGTGCTGCTCACCGACACCACGATGCGCGACGCGCACCAGTCGCTGTTTGCCACGCGCATGCGCACCGCCGATATGGTGGAGATTGCGCCGCATTACGCGCGCAGGCTGGCGGGCCTGTTCTCGGTCGAATGCTGGGGCGGTGCCACCTTCGACGTGGCGATGCGCTTTCTGAAGGAAGACCCGTGGGAGCGGCTGGCGCGCCTGCGCGAGGCGATGCCGAACCTGATTCTGCAGGTGCTGGTGCGCGGCGCCAATGCAGTGGGTTACACGACCTACCCGGACAACGTGGTGCGCTATTTCGTGCACCAGTCGGCCGCCCATGGCATCGACCTGTTTCGGGTGTTCGATTCGATGAACTGGATCGAGAACACGCGAGTGACGGTCGATGCCGTGCTGGAGGCCGGCGCCCTGTGCGAGGCCTCCATGTGCTACACGGCCGACCTGTTCGACCCGGCCCGGCCCAAGTTCGGGATGAACTACTACCTGAACCTGGCGCGCCAGATCGAGCGCACCGGCGCGCACATCCTGTGCATCAAGGACATGGCCGGTGTGTGCCGGCCGCGCGCCGCGCGCGAGCTGGTGCGTGCGCTGAAGCAGGAAGTGGGGATGCCGATCCACTTTCACACGCACGACACCTCGGGCATGTCGTCTGCCAGCGTACTGGCTGCGATCGAGGCCGGGGCCGACGCGGTGGACGCAGCGATCGATTCGATGTCGGGGCTGACCTCGCAGCCGAACCTGGGCGCAATCGTCGCCGCACTGGCCGGCACGGAGCGGATGCCGGACGTGGATCCCGATGCGCTGCAACAGGCCTCTCACTACTGGGAGGGCGTGCGACGTCTGTACGCGCCGTTCGAGGCGGATCTGCGCGCGCCGACTTCGGACGTGTACCGGCACGAGATGCCCGGCGGCCAGTACACGAACCTGCGCGAGCAGGCGCGCGCGATGGGGCTGGACCACCGCTGGCCCGAGGTGTCGCAGGCCTACTCCCAGGTCAACCGGATGTTCGGCGACATCGTGAAGGTGACTCCCACGTCCAAGGTGGTCGGCGACATGGCCCTGTTCATGGTCGCCAACGACCTGACCGAGCGCGACGTGCAGGATCCGCACCGCGAGATCAATTTCCCGGACTCCGTGGTGGCCCTGTTCAAGGGCGAGCTCGGCCTGTCTCCAGAGGGCTTCCCGGGCGAACTGCAGAACAAGATCCTGAAGGGCCAGGCGCCGCTCGCGCGCCGCGCCGGCGATCTGCTGCCCCAGGTCGAGCTGGCAGCAGCGCGCAGCGAGCTGGAGGCGCACATCGGGCGCCAGCCAAGCGATACGGACCTGGCCTCCTACCTGATGTATCCGAAAGTGTTCCGCGATTTCGCGGACCATCAGCGCACCTACGGCGACGTCTCGCGCCTGCCCACATCGGCCTTCTTCTACGGCCTGCACGATCGCGAGGAGATCGCCGTCTCGATCGACAAGGGCAAGACGCTGATCGTGCGCCAGACCGGGCGCAGCGACCAGCCGGACGACGAGGGTCTGATCAAGGTGTTTTTCGAGCTGAACGGCCAGCAGCGACTGATGCGGATCCCGCGCGAAGGCGCCGTCGCGCTGCGGCGCCACCCGAAGATCGATCCGGCCAACCCGGGGCACATCGGCGCCCCGATGGCCGGCGCGATCGTCACGGTAACCGTGCACGCCGGCCAGCACGTCGCCAAGGGCATGCCCCTGGCGTCGCTGGAGGCTATGAAGATGGAAACGGTGCTGTTCGCCGACCGCGACGCGACCGTGGCCTCCGTTTACGTCAAACCCGGCGATCAGGTCGAGGCGAAGGACCTGCTGATCGCGCTCACCGTTTGAGCACAATGAGTGACCACAACAGCGTTATGGTCGCATTCGTGCGGCAGCCATTACAGCCGTAACACGGTTCGGGTACGGCGAAACTTGCGGGACACGGGGCGGGCGCGCAATGTGTCCCGTCGACCTTCTAAGCTGCGGACTCGCGATGATGGACCTGAAAACGGCAGCCAATAACGTGCCAACCCCGCATGTGCTGGCGATCGACGACGACGCCGACATGCGCCGGTTGATCTCCGACTACCTCGGCGAATACGACCTGCGCGTAACCACGGTCGCGACGGGCGCTGAAATGCAGAAGGTCCTCGCCCAGGACGCCGTCGACGTGGTCGTGCTCGATCTGCGACTGGCCGGCGAGGACGGAATGCAGCATGCGAGAAAGCTGCGCGAGACCTCCGAGATCCCGATCATCATCGTTAGCGGCCGCAACGACGAAGCCGACCGGGTGATGGGGCTCGAGCTCGGCGCCGACGACTACCTCACCAAGCCGTTCAGCCCGCGCGAGTTGCTGGCGCGTGTGCGTGCGGTGCTGCGCCGCTTCAAGAGCGCCAGCGAAGTGCTGCCGGCGCGCAATGAAAAGCGGCGCGCGTATCGATTCGCCGGCTGGGAGCTGAATTTGCGTACGCGCCGCCTGATCGAACCGGGCGGCAAGCGCGTGGAGCTGAGCAACGGCGAATTCAACCTGCTGGAAGCCTTCTGCGCCGCGCCGCAGCGCGTGCTTTCGCGCGACCAGCTGCTCAGTCTTTCACGACTGCACAATGCCGAAGTCTACGACCGCTCGATCGACGTCCAGATCCTGAGGCTGCGCCGCAAGATCGAGGCCGATCCGTCACACCCCGCCTATATCAAGACCGAGCGCGGCGCCGGCTACGTCTTCGCCGCGCCGGTGGAAGTGCTGCACTGACGGCTCCTCGTGCCGCCGCCCGCGCTAAATCTGTAATGCGCGCGCAGGAATCGGAAACGAAGTTGCAGCGCCGGAGCGATCCAATGTCGCTGTCAGAACACGAGAAAACAGCGGACGTCCTCCGGAACGGCTTATGTCGGGTATTGTCATCATTGAAGAAGACCCGCTTATGCGGGGACTGTTGGCGGAATGGCTGAAAGCGGAGGGCTACCCGGTGCGCGCGCGCGCCCCGGGCGACGCCCAGGCGCCGGATGAGGCCGAACTCGTGATCGTCGATGTCTACAGGCCGCGCCATGAGGGCGCGCAACGGCTGCGCGAGGTCCGGGCCGCGCATCCACAGGCAGCCCTGATCGCGATATCCGGGCAGTTCCGGCCGGGACTGGCCGGATCGTGCACGACCGCCAACGAGCTGGGCGTCTGCCAGATGATCGGCAAGCCCTTTTCGCAAAGTGACCTGCTCACGGCGGTGCACTGCGTGATCGGCCCGCCGCGCTGACGGCCGGCACAGCGTCGATGTCGGAAGCGTCCGCCACTTCCACTTCATCGCTGCTGGCGGACGCAACGCGGGCGGCGCGCCTGCGGTTCTGGATCGTCATTGTCGGCGTGCTGGTCATCGCTGCGTTCGTGGCATCGTCCGCCTACGATTCGTGGCGGTCGTACCTGCATGTGATCTCCGCCAATAAACGCGAACTGGACAATCTGGCCAGGACGCTGGCCGAGCAGGCCCAAGACACCCTGCAGACCTCGGACCTGCTGGTGCGCAACACGGTGGGATGGTACGAGCACGAGCACCCGGCGCCCGGGCCTGCCATCAATGGCAGGCTGGCCGCCAGAGTGAGCGGCCTGTCCCAGGTGCGCGATCTGAGGATCATCGACGAGCACGGGATACCGCGCTTTCAATCACGCCAGTTGCCGGGCGATACGGCCACCCTTTCCGATCGCGCCTATTTCATCGCTCACCGGGACCATCCGGATCTGGGCGTCGTTTTGAGCGATCCCTTGATCACGCAAATCGAGCATCGCCAGGCCGTCGTGCTGTCGCGGCGACTGGACAAGGCGGACGGAAGCTTCGGCGGCATCGTGCAGGTGAGCGTCGACCTGGAGGAATTCCAGCGGCTGTACCGGGCGATCGACCTGGGTCTGGGCAGCGCCATCGACCTGCTCCGTGACGACGGCACGCTGGTGGTCCGGCAGCCCCCGGCCGCGCCGGACCAGGGCATGGGTGGCAAATTCCCTGAACTCGCCGCAGCAGATTCTGCCCCTGACGGCCTCGTTGCGAACTCGGTTGACCGAAAGCCGCGCTTTGTGGGGCTGGCGCACGTTGCGGCATTCCCGCTGGTGGTGGCGGTGACGCGGGACAAAGGCGTCGCGTTCGCGCGCTGGCGTGCCGATTACTACCGCGTTGCCGCGCGCACCCTGATTTTCATGCTGCTGTGGACTTCCGCGATCGGCGCCGTGGTCTATCAGCTGCGACGCATTGAACTGGGCCAGCGGGCTCTGCGCAAGAGCGAGGAGCGCTATGCACTGGCCATGGAAGGCGCGAACGAGGGGCATTTCGACTGGGATTTCGAGGGCGGCCCCTCGTTCCTGTCGCCGCACATGAAACAGTTGCACGCCCGCAGCGCGGACGCTCCGGTGACCACCCGCGATGCGTGGATCGCGGCCCTGGATGTTCATCCAGACGACGCCGACCGGATGCAGGCAGCCGCGCGCGACCATTTCGAGGGACGGTCCGATCTTTACGAGTCCGAATACCGCGTTCGCCATCCCGATGGCCAGTGGCACTGGCTGCAGGTGCGCGGGCGCTGCTTTCGCGATCCGTCCGGCAAGGTGGTCCGCTTCGTCGGATCGGCCATCGACATCACCGCGCGCAAGAACGCCGAGGTCGAAAAGGAGCGGCTCGAGGCCCAGCTTCGACAATCGCAAAAACTGGAAGCGATGGGCACGCTCGCCGGCGGCATCGCGCACGACTTCAACAACATCCTGGGCGCGATCCTCGGCTACGGCGAGCTCGCGCAGAAGGCCGCGGCCAATGACGGCGTGGTGCGCCGCTACCTGGACAACGTGATGCACGCCGGCGGCCGCGCCAAGGCGCTGGTGGAACGCATTCTCGCATTCAGCCGCAGCGGCGTGGGCGAGCGCGGCCCCATCAACGTGCAGGCGGTGATCGAGGAAACCCTGGAGTTGCTGGCCGCCTCGCTGGCACCGGGCGTGCAGCTGAAAAGCCGCCTGCAGGCCGGCGACGCGGCCGTCGTGGGCGATGCGACCCAGCTGCACCAGGTCGCAATGAACCTGTGCACCAATGCCCTGCAGGCGATGGAACACGGCGGCCTGCTCGAGGTCACCTTGGAACGCGCCCAGCTGGCGCAGGCGCGCGAGCTGTCGCACGGCAGTCTGGCGCCCGGAGCCTATGTTTGCCTGAGCGTTAGCGACACCGGCAGCGGAATTCCGCCGCAGGTGCTCGAGCGGATGTTCGACCCCTTTTTCACCACCAAGGGGGTCGGCGAGGGCACCGGCCTGGGCCTGTCACTGGTACACGGCATTGTCGCGGATCTTGGAGGCGCGATCGACGTGCGCACCGCGGTCGGCGGCGGCACCACGTTCACCATCTGGTTGCCGGTCGCCGGCGAGGCTCCCGCGCCCTCGGCCACCGCCACCGCAGAGCTGCCGCGGGGCGACGGCCAGACGGTGATGGTCGTCGACGACGAGAAGCCGCTGGTGGCGCTGGCCGAGGAGACACTGGCCGAGCTCGGATACGAGCCGATCGGATTCAACTCCAGCGTGCAAGCGCTGCAGGCCTTTCGCGAAGCACCGCACCGCTTCGATGCCGTCCTCACCGATGAGACGATGCCGGACCTGACCGGCACCGAGCTCGCCAGGGAGATCCGCCGCCTGCGGCCCGATATCGCGATCGTCCTGATGAGCGGCTACAGCGGCGTCCAATTGATCGAGCGAGCGCGCGCCGTCGAAGTGCGCGAAGTTCTGCGCAAGCCGCTGCAGAGCAAGGACCTGGCCGAATGCCTTGGACGCATCCTGCGTCCGCGGCTGAGCCCCGCCTAGCAGGATTACGGCTGAAACGCCCGCCGCGTGTTGCGCAATTAACCGAAGACAGCAGCCCGGCAACATTTCTCCTGACACCGGCGACACCTGTATCGCCGGATCGAACCAGGAGAAGGGTCATGAGACGATTGAAATTGATGCGGGCGAGCCGCGCCGGTTCACCGACGCGAAGCTGACGCCATGCTCGCCCTGGTCCGCATCGCGCTGCGGCGCCCTTACACGTTCGTGGTGCTGGCGCTGCTGATCCTGATCGGCGGAACGCTGTCCTGGCTGCGCACGCCCACCGACATTTTTCCGGACATCAACATCCCGGTGATCAGCGTCGTGTGGCAGTTCACCGGGCTGCCTCCGGACGAGATGGCCGGCCGCATCATGACCCCGTTCGAGCGTGCGCTGACCACGACCGTGAACAACATCGAGCACATCGAGGGCGTGTCGTATGCAGGCTTCGGGGTGGTCAAGATCTACTTCCAGCCCAACGTCGAAATCAGCACCGCCAACGCGCAGGTCACCTCCGTTTCCCAGACCCAGCTCAAGTTGATGCCGCCGGGCATCACGCCGCCGCTGGTGCTGAACTACAGCGCCTCCACCGTCCCGATCATCCAGCTCGCCCTGTCGGGCAAGGGATTGTCGGAGCAGCAGCTCTCGGATCTGGGCACCAACATGATCCGCACCCAGCTAGTCACGGTTCCTGGCGCCTCGCTGCCACTGCCATTCGGCGGCAAGACGCGCGAGGTGCAGATCGACCTGGAGCCCGCCGCCCTGCAGGCGCGCGGCCTGTCGGGTCAGGACGTGGCGCTGGCACTGGCGACCCAGAATCTGATCCTGCCGGCCGGCACGCAGAAGATCGGCCGGTTCGAATACACCATGCAGCTGAACAACTCGCCCGCCCAGATCACCGGACTGGCCGACCTGCCGATCAAGGCCGTCAACGGCGCAACGATCTACCTGCACGACGTGGCGAACGTGCGCGATGGCTATCCGCCCCAGACCAATATCGTGCACGTCGACGGCGCTCGCTCGGTTCTGCTGACCGTGGAAAAGAGCGGCGGTGCCTCCACGCTCGCGATCATCCAGGGCATCAAGGCGAAGATGGAACAGATCAAGGCGAGCCTGCCGGATGCGCTGGTGGCCTCGCCGATCGGCGACCAGGGGGTGTTCGTGACCGGGGCGATCAGCAGCGTCGTGCGCGAAGGCGTGATCGCGGCTGCCCTGACCAGCCTGATGATCCTGCTGTTCCTCGGCAGCTGGCGCTCCACCCTGATCATCGCCACGTCGATCCCGCTGTCGATCCTGGGCTCGGTCACGGTGCTGTCGGTCCTGGGGGAAACGCTGAACATCATGACCCTGGGCGGCCTCGCGCTGGCGGTCGGCATCCTGGTCGACGAGGCGACCGTCACGATCGAGAACATCAACTGGCACCTGGAACAGGGCAAGGACGTCGAGCCGGCCATCCTCGACGGGGCGCAGCAGATCGTGACGCCCGCCTTCGTGTCGCTGCTGTGCATCTGCATCGTGTTCGTGCCGATGTTCTTCCTGCAGGGCGTCGCGCGCTACCTGTTCGTGCCGATGGCAGAAGCGGTGGTTTTTGCAATGGTCAGCTCGTTCATCCTGTCGCGCACGCTCGTGCCGACCATGGCGAACTACCTGTTGCGCCGGCATGCATCGCACGCGGACGGCAGCGGCGCGCCGGCGTCACGCAACCCGCTGGTGCGCTTTCAGCGCGCCTTCGAGGATCGCTTTGAACGCATGCGGGCCTGGTATCGGGGGATCCTGCAGCTGGCGCTGCATCACCGCCGCGTCTTCGTGACCGGCTTCCTGGGCTTCGTGCTGGCTTCCTTCCTGCTGGTGCCGATGCTGGGCCGGAATTTCTTCCCGGCGGTCGACTCGGGGCAGATCCTGATGCACGCACGCCTGCAGGTCGGAACGCGCGTGGAGGACAGTGCCAACGAGTTCGGCCAGATCGAGAACGTGATCCGCCAGGTCATTCCGCCGGCCGAGCTGGGCACGCTGGTCGACAACATCGGCATGCCCGTCAGCGGCATCAACCTGTCCTACAACAACACCGGCACCATCGGCGAGCAGGACGGTGATATCCAGATCTCGCTCGAACCGGTTCACCGTCCCACCGCCGAATACGTGCGCACGCTGCGGGAGCAGCTGCCCCTGCGCTTCCCGGGGGTTACGTTCTCCTTCCTGCCCGCCGACATCGTCAGTCAGATCCTGAACTTCGGCAGCCCCGCCCCGATCGATCTGCAGGTGCGCGGACCCAACCTGCGCGCGGATTACGCCTACGCGGACGAGCTGTTGAGCCGCGTTCGCCTGGTGCCCGGCGTCGTCGATGCGCGCATCCAGGAGTCCCACACCAACCCCGGCTTCAACGTCGACGTGGATCGCGCCCGCGCGCAGTACGTCGGCCTCACCGAGCGCGACGTGACGAACAGCCTGCTGGTCATGCTGGCTGGCAGCAGCCAGGTGGCACCCACGTTCTGGCTGGACCCGACCAACGGCGTGCAGTACCCGATCGTCATGCAGACCCCGCAGTACCAGGTCGATTCGCTCGGTGAACTGCAGAACCTGCCGGTCACCGCGACCGCAACCACGGGCGCCTCGGCCGTGCCGCAAGTCCTGGGAGGCCTGGCGAACATCAGCCGCACCAGCTCGAACGCGGTCATTTCGCAGTACGACATTGCGCCGATGGTCCAGATCTACGCGACCACGCAGGGCCGCGACCTCGGCGCGGTGGCGGCCGACGTCAACAAGGTCGTGCAGGAAACGGCCAAAGACGCGCCGAAGGGAAGCCGGGTCGCACTGCTCGGCCAGGTGCAGACGATGAACAGTGCCTTTGCCGGACTTCTGTTCGGTCTGCTCGGTGCGATCGGGCTGATTTACCTGCTGATCGTGGTCAATTTCCAGTCCTGGAGCGATCCGTTCGTGATCATCACCGCCCTGCCGGCGGCCCTGGCGGGCATCGTATGGATGCTGTTCGCCAGTTCGACCCCATTGTCGGTGCCGGCCCTGACTGGAGCGATCATGTGCATGGGCGTTGCCACCGCCAACAGCGTACTCGTCATCAGCTTCGCGCGCGAGCGCCTCGACGAGCTGGGCGATCCGATCGCCGCCGCGCTCGAGGCCGGCTTTGTACGCTGCCGTCCCGTCCTGATGACCGCGCTCGCCATGATCATCGGCATGGCGCCGATGGCGCTGGGCCTCGGCGAGGGCGGCGAGCAGAACGCGCCGCTGGGTCGCGCGGTCATCGGCGGCCTGACTTTCGCAACCGTGGCCACCCTCATTTTCGTACCAGTCGTCTTCAGCATCGTGCACCGCAATTACAAGCGCCCTGCTGCGACGCCCTCTGCTGTCATCGGAGAACCCCATGTCGCCTGAACCGTCAGTTCGCGTCGTATCCGGCCGCGCCTTGCGCATTGCCGCTCTGGTGGCCGGCGCCATCGCCCTGCTGTTGGTCGGCAGCGGCATCGCCGCGCGCGCCGCCAGCAGCAGGCACTTGCGCCAGTGGACCAGCGCCAACGCCGAGCCCGTCGTCAGCGTCATGCAGCCCCAGCCCGGCGACAGTTCCTACGCGCTGGAACTGCCCGGGCGCCTCGAGGCTTACTCGCGTGCGCCGATCTACGCGCGCGTCAGCGGCTACCTGAAAGACTGGAAGGTCGATATCGGCAGTGCGGTCCGGACCGGACAGGTGCTGGGCGAAATCGAAGCGCCCGATCTGGACCAGCAGCTGTCGCAGGCCAAGGCCGATCTGATGACCGCGCAGGCGAACGAGGGGCTCGCGAAGACGACCGCCGAGCGCTGGCAACGGCTGCTGAAGACCGACTCGGTCTCGGTTCAGGAAGTCGACATGAAGGTGGGCGACTTCGCCGCCAAGGAGGCGATCGTCAAGGCGGCCAGCGCGAACGTCGAACGCCTGCAGGTCCTGGAGGGATTCAAGCGCATGGTGGCCCCGTTCGACGGCATCGTCACGGCGCGGGACACGGACGTGGGCGCGCTCATCAACGCGGGCAGCGGCAAGGGACTGGAGCTCTTTGTCGTCTCCGATGTCCACAAGCTGCGCCTGTACGTGAATGTGCCGCAGAACTATGTGGCGCAGGTGACCTCCGGCACCCAAGCGAAGGTGACCGTCCCGGAGCGCCCGGGGCAGACGTTCGCCGCCATCGTGGAGAGTTCATCCCAGTCGGTCGATCCGTCCTCGGGCGCCACGCTGGTGCAGCTCGGGGTGGATAACCAGGCCGGACAGCTGCTGCCGGGCGCGTTCGCCAACGTGCATTTCGATCTGCCGGTGGCCGCGGCCGACCTGAGCGTGCCCGCCAGCGCGCTGATCTTCGACCACCGCGGCGTGCGCGTGGCAACGGTCGGGCCGGACAACCGGATCGCCTTCAAGCCGGTCAGCATCGCCCGCGATCTGGGCGATGTGGTTCAGATCTCCTCTGGGCTGGCCGCCAGCGACCGCATCGTCGACAGCCCGCCGGACGGAATCGGCAAGGGTGATCAGGTCCGGATCGCCACAGCCACGACGAACGGCGCCGCGGTCGCTGATGCGTCGACCCGGCCCTCCACGCAGGACAAGAGCCCATGAATCCGTGCCGCCGCTTGGCAACCGTCGCTGCTGCCGCAGCCGTTCTGCTGGCTGGCTGCTCGACGGCTCCGAAGCTCACGATGCCGGACGTTCCGGTCGCCCCGGCCTACAAGGAAGCAGGGCCCTGGACGCCTGCGCAGCCGGCCGACAGCCTGCCGCGCGGCAACTGGTGGGCGATGTTCGGCGACGCCGACCTGAACGATCTGCAGGCGCGCCTGCTGGCGCACAGCCCCGACCTGGCGGCGGCGCTGGCGCGCTACAACCAGGCCAAGGCCTTCAGCGACCAGCTGCGCTCGGGTCTTTTTCCATCGCTGGTACTCGGCGCCAACGCGCAGCGCGATCGGCAGTCGGCCACGAGGCCGCTGCGCGGACTGACGCAACCGAACGACTACAACTCGCTCACAGCCGGCGTCGAAATCGACTACGAGTTCGATCTGTGGGGCCGCATTCGCAACGAAGTGAACGCCGGACGTGCCGAGGCCCAGGCCTACGCGGCCGATCTGGAGTCGGCCCGGTTGAGCCTGCAGGCCCAGCTCGCCGACGACTACCTCGTGCTGCGCGGACTCGATCGCCAGGTGGCCACGCTCGATGAGACCGTGAAAGCCTACCAAAGCGCGCTCGAGCTGACACAAACGCGCCACGACGGCGGCATCGCCTCGGGGCTGGATGTGGCGCGCGCGCAAACCCAGCTCGGCACGTCACGCTCGCTGGCGGCCCAAACGCTGGCTCTGCGCGCAGTGGCCGAACACGCGATCGCCGCCCTGATCGGCGAGTCGGCTTCCGAATTCTCGATCCCGCCGAAACTCGCGCAGATCGAGCTGCCGCAGGTACCGGTGGGCGTGCCGGCCACCTTGCTGCAGCGGCGACCCGATATCGCCGCCGCCCAGCGGCGCATCGCTGCGAGCAATGCCAGCGTCGGGGTGGCACGGGCCGCTTTCTTTCCGGACATCACGCTGAGTGCGCAGGCGGGGTATCAATCGACGGCGCCCGGCAACTGGATCTCGGCGCCGAACGTATTCTGGTCGATCGGACCGTCGCTGCTGTTCACCCTGTTCGACGCCGGCAAGCGCAAGGCCCAGGTCGCCCAGGCCGAGGCGGCACTCGACGAGGCCGGAAGCGTCTACCGCGGCGTGGTGGTGACGGCCTTTCAGCAGGTGGAGGACAGCCTGGCGCTGGTGCACGACTATCGCGACGCGGCGGTCGAGGAGCACTTGGCCGTGACGGCGGCCGAGCGCTCGCTGGACTTCGCGCTGACCCGCTACCGCGAGGGCGAGGTGAGCTATCTCGAGGTGGTCACGTCGCAGACGATCACGCTGCAGACCCAGCTGGATTCCGTCAATCTCGACACGCGCGAGCTGCGCGCCAGCGTGGAGCTGATCCGCGCGCTGGGCGGCGGGTGGAACGCGGAACAAAGCCCAGCCCTGTCAGCGAACGCGGCCTCGCCGGCCAGACAGTACGACGCCCGCGACCAGAACGGCGATACAACCGAAAAACAGGATGGCGCCACCGACCAGCGGGGGCACGACGCCATAGCCCTTGAGCGCAGCGGTCAGTGACACGACGCCCAGAATGCCCCCCGTCGACCAGGCGTCGCTGACGAACATCTTGTAGACCCCGCCAGCCACCTCGCGCAGCATCGTCATGGCGTGAGCACTCCGGTCGATCGCCGAACCCACTGCGTTGCGCCCAGGCCGACGACCAGGAATGCGGCACCGAAGAACAGGATCGTCAGATCCTCGCCCGGCCACGAGATTCCCAGACCCTCACCGGTCCAGAACACCCCGAACGCGCTCAGGATCACCCCCACCGCGAATTTGAGCGTGTTCGCGGGTACGCGCGCCAGCGGGCGGTGAACGATCGCCCCGATGCCCAGAACCACGATACAAGCGGCCAGGGCCCCGAGCGAAGCCGGAACCAGCAAGCCGCGACCCGCGCCGACGGCGATCACGATGAACACGACTTCGAGGCCCTCGAGCAGCACCGCCTTGAAGGCGATGGCGCCCCCGAGCCAGTCGAAGCCGGCTCGATGTGGTGTAGCGGCATCGCTCAAGTTGGCCGCCTCGGCCTCGTACGAGGCGTCCTCATCGTGCAGCGCAATGATGCCCGCCCCGCGCAGCGCCGCCTTGCGCAGCCAGCCCATGCCAAACAGCAACAGCAAGGTGCCGATGACGAGCTTGAGCCATTGCATCGGGATCCGATCGAGCAGCGGTCCCAGGGTGGCCACGATCACGGCGAGCACCGCCAGCGCGGCTCCACATCCCACGATGGCGGAGCGCCAGCCGCGCAGCGTCCCCGCGGCCAGCACGATCGTGAATGCCTCGACGAATTCGACCAGCGAAGCCAGGAAGGCGGCGCCCACTGCGGGCGCCGCGGTGGTGACGGAAATCAGACAGGCTCCTTCGAGCAGGTCTTCGCAACGATGCCGATGCCAATCGTAACAAGGCGCCCGCAGTGTCGAAACCCAGCCGAAATTCCGGTCGCGCCTAATCACGTCAGACGCATTATCACCGGAGAAGCACCATGAAGAGCATCCAATCGCCGGTCGCAAAGATCGTCCTGGCGCTTGCCGCACTACTGCCTGCGCTGCCCGCGCTGGCGCAACACCATGAAGAGGAGCATCACTTCGCGGCTTTCCACGAACGCGACGGGGGCCACGAGGACCATCGCTGGCACGGCGACATCGCGCGATTTCACGAACACGACTGGGGCCTGTGGCGCGGCGGGCGCTGGGTCCACGAAGACCACGACGGCCGTTTCGGCTGGTGGTGGATCGCAGGTGACGCCTGGTACTGGTACCCGGCGCCCATCTACCCATACCCGGATCCGTACCAGCCACCCGAGACCGTCGGGCAAGCTCCTTCGGATGCGCCACCGGCGGCCCCGATGCCAAAGACCTGGTACTTCTGCGAAGGTGCGAACGGCTACTACCCGTATGTGGCGAGCTGCCCCGGTGGATGGAAGGCCGTCCCTGCGAATCCTGAAGCGCCGCCCCAATAGCCTGCTGGACGCCGAGACCTCAAAACGAGCCGATCGACCAGCCAAGGAATCCAGATGAACATGGTTCGACTTTTCAACCGCAAAGGGCACATCGCTGCCGGCATTTCATCGCTCGCGCTCCTGTGCGCCTGCGCGCAGATACCGACCGGTCCTTCGGTTGCCGTGATGCCGCCCCAAGACAAACCGATCGAAGTCTTCCAGGCAGAAGACCAGGCCTGCCGCGCCTACAGCGCGCAGTCGGCCGGCGCCGACCCGAACGACGCTGCTGCGAAGAGCATCGTCGGTTCGGCGGTCGTCGGAACCGCGATCGGTGCCGTGGCGGGCGCCGCGCTCGGTGGACACGCCGGTGCCGGCGCCGGCGTCGGGTTGCTTGCGGGTACCGCGGTCGGGGCGAGCAACGGCGCTGAAGCGCGCCGTACCGTGCAGCAGCGCTACGACATCGCCTACGAGCAGTGCATGTACGCAAAGGGCAACCAGCTGCCCCCGGCCCGTGCCGGATATCGGTACGGGTTGTAAGGGTGCAACCACGGGATTTTCTCCAATGGACCTCTCGGTAAACGAAACGAAGATGCAGGTGACGGCGGCTGACGACACGCCGCTGCTGTGGGTGCTGCGCGACCACCTGGGAATGACCGGCACCAAGTTCGGCTGCGGAATGGCACTGTGCGGAGCCTGCACCGTGCTGCTGGACGGTCAGCCGACCCGCTCGTGCATGATGCCCATATCTTCAGTTGCCGGCAAAAAGATCACCACGATCGAAGGCGTTGGCGCCACGCCCGCCGGTCGGGCCGTGCAGGATGCCTGGCTGACGCTGGACGTGCCCCAGTGCGGCTACTGTCAGGCCGGGCAGATCATGTCGGCCGCGGCACTGCTCAGGAGCAATTCCCGGCCGAGCGACGCCGACATCGATGCCGCCATGACGGGCAACATCTGTCGCTGCGGCACCTATCCGCGCATCCGTGCGGCCATCAAGACGGCTGCGGGCAAGCTGGGCGCCACGAAATGAGCGCCGTCATGAAGTCGCCGGTCGACCGGCCTGGGCTGAACCGGCGTCAGTTCATCACCCGCGTGGGTGCACTGGGTGGGCTGGTGCTGATCGCCGGGGCTGCGGACGTGGTCAAGGCGGAGGAGGCGAGGAAGTACGGCGTCGACAGCATGCCGCATGGCTGGAGCGACAACCCGCTGGCCTTCGTCGCCATCGGCGAAGACGGCATCGTCACCATCGTCGTGCACCGCTCCGAGATGGGCCAGGGTGTGCGCACCGGAATGCCGCTGATCGTGGCCGACGAGTTGGAAGCCGACTGGAGCAAGGTGCGCGTGGCACAGGCGCCCGCGGACGAACAGAAATTCGGCAACCAGGACACCGACGGTTCGCGCAGCACGCGACACTTCTTCGAGCCAATGCGCCGCTGCGGCGCGGCTGCGCGCGTCATGCTGGAGCAGGCCGCGGCGGCCAGCTGGGGCGTACCGGTCGGCGAGGTACATGCGCTCAACCACGAAGTGCTCCATCGCGCGAGCGGGCGCAAGCTCGGCTACGGCGCGCTGGCGCGCGCGGCGGCCCAACTGCCCGTGCCGCCACGCGAATCGCTGCGCCTGAAAGAACCGGCTCGATTCCGCTATATCGGCAAGGGCAGAACGCACCTGGCCGACGGGGGCGACATCGTCGCCGGCAGGGCGCACTACGGCATCGACACGCGGCTGGACGGCATGCTCTACGCCGTGGTCGCGCGATCGCCGGTGCTGGGCGGCAAGGTGGTGCACTACGACGCCACCGAAGCACTGAAGATGGCTGGCGTGGTCAAGATCCTTGAGATTCAGGTCAATGTGCCGTCCGCCAGGTTCCACCCGATGAACGGGGTGGCGGTCGTCGCCACGGATACGTGGATCGCCATCAAGGCGCGCAATGCGCTCAAGGTGCAATGGGACGACGGGCCGCACGGCGCCTACGACTCCAAGGCGTACCGCGCCGAGCTGGAGCAGGCCGCGCGCAAGCCCGGCCAGGTGTTGCGTGAAGTCGGCGACGTCGACGGCGCCATGAGCCGGGCCGCGCGCAAAGTCGAGGCCGAGTACTACCTGCCGCACCTCGCCCACGCCACCATGGAACCGCCGGCTGCGGTGGCGCGCATCGTCGACGGTCGCTGCGAGGTATGGGCCGCGGTACAGGCACCGCAGGTCACGCGCGAAGACGTCGCCAAGCACCTGGGCTTGCCGTTCGAAAACGTCACGGTCCATGTGACGCTGCTGGGCGGCGGTTTCGGCCGCAAGTCCAAACCGGACTTCGCGATCGAAGCCGCACTGCTGTCGCAGCGGCTCGGCGGCAAGCCGGTCAAGGTCACCTGGACGCGCGAGGACGACCTCCACAATGACTATCTGCACACCGTGTCGGTGGAACACCTGCAAGCCGGACTGGACGCCGGGGGCAAGCCGGTCGCGTGGCTGCACCGCAGCGTCGCGCCGAGCATCGTCTCGTTGTTCGGCCCCGATCCCAAGCACGAGGCGCCGTTCGAGCAGGGCATGGGTCTGATCAACCTGCCGTACGACATTCCCAACCTGCGCATCGAGAATCCGGAAGCGGTCGCGCATACCCGTATCGGCTGGTTCCGGTCGGTGTCCAACATTCCGCACGCCTTTGCCGTGCAGTCGTTCGTGGCCGAACTGGCGGCTGGGGCCCGCCGCGACCACCGCGACTATCTGCTCGAGCTGATCGGACCGCCCCGGCTGATCGATCCGACGGCGCTGAAGGACAGCTGGAACTACACGGAATCGCCGCAGCGATACCCGGTCGACACGGGCCGGCTGCGCCGCGTGATCGAAACCGCAACGCGCCAAGCCGGCTGGGGCCGCAAGCTGCCCAAGGGCCGCGGACTGGGGCTGGCGGCTCATTACAGCTTTGTCAGCTACACGGCCGCAGTGGTCGAGGTCGAGATCGGCAGCAAGGGCGAGCTCGCCATCCCGCGGGTCGATATCGCCTTCGACTGCGGCCCGCAGGTCAACCCCGACCGCATCCGCTCGCAGCTGGAAGGCGCCGTCGTCATGGGTGTGAGCCTGGCGAGCCTGGGCGAGATCACGTTCAAGAATGGACGGGTCGAGCAGGACAACTTCCATCAGTATCAGGTGACGCGCATCGACGCGGCGCCGCGCGAGATCCGGGTGCATCTGCTGCCGAGCTCCGACTGGTCGGTGCCGTTGGGCGGCGTGGGCGAGCCGGGCCTTCCGCCGATCGCACCGGCGCTGTGCAACGCGATCTTCGCCGCTACCGGCCAGCGCATCCGCCAGCTGCCGATCCGCGATCAGCTGGCGAGCGGCGGATCGGAAGCGGCCGGAAGGTGACCGGATACGGGCCGTCCATCGCTCCCCAACCGGGGACTGCGCCATGGCGTGATCTGGCGTCGCTCTTCGGTCGCGTCGGGCTGGGGCTGGTCTTCGTGTGGTCCGGCTACGGCAAGTTCGCCGACATGGCCCCGACGATCGGGTACATGCAGGCCCACGGAATGGCCGCCGCTGACTTTCTGATCTGGCCCGCGGCCCTGGTCGAAATGGCGGCCGGTGCGCTGCTCATTGCTGGCTGGAGCGCGCGCTGGGCGGCACTGGCACTGGCCGCATTCACGGTGGCCGCCACGCTGATCTTTCACACGTACTGGAACGCCGCGCCCGACCTCGCCCTGAACCAGCAGATTCAGTTCATGAAAAACCTGGCGATCCTGGGCGGGCTGTTAACGGTGTTCGCGCACGGCTCCGGACGCTACTCGCTCGATCGGTGGGAGCGCGGCGACTCCGCTTAAAAGAATTGTCCGCTCGATGGCCGGTCGTCGGGAGCCGTTGCGTTCATGCTGCCCGAGACCGCATCCGAGCTCTTCAGGTTGAAGTTGACCGCGTCGGCGCTCGAGTCGACCCCCGTTCCCATGGCCGCGCAGCCTGTCACCAGCAGCCCCAGCAGCGGCAGCCCCAGCCTTACGATCCAGTGTCTCATCGCTTTTCCAGTCCGTCTCCGTCGGCACGATCGCCGCCGGTTTGTGCTGGTCAGCGTGCCGGGCGGGGGTCTCCAGACGATGTCACGACGCTCGCAGCGAATGTCATCCGTAATACGCCAGCGGGCCAGGCGCGATCAACGCGCGCCCAGCAGTTTGGCGGCGCGCGCCACGGCCAGCGGCTTGACCCAGAAGATCGCGCCGTAGTGGCCGTCGCCGGTGCTGACGGCATCCATCGCGGTGATGTTGATCTTCGCGGCGGCGAGCTTGTCGAGCGTCTCGTTCATCGCCCCGACCCGGTCGTCGCCCTGCAGCAGAAATCCGCTCTTGCGCGGGCTCAGCTTGAGCTTCAGCGTCTTGGCGGCGAGCTTGAAGGCGGCGGAATCTTCGGGAACCAGATCGAGCTGGCCTTTGCGAGCGCTCGGAAAACCGGAGAACGCCAGCAGGTTGATGCCCGCCGCAGCGAGCGCCGACAGAACTTTCGCGCATTCTCCCGGCCGGTCGGGAACCACGACGTAGAAGTAATCGACCTTGCGCACGGTGTCGCTCATATTCGCTCCTTTCGACGCAAATGGACCAGTCGCAGCAGCAATCGCTCTACTTCAAGCTCGCGCGCAGGATCAGGCGCGCCTTTTCCCAGTCGCGCTGCACCGTGCGCTCGGTCACGCCGAGCGTCTCGGCAATCTCCTGCTCACTGTAGCCGCCGAAGTAGCGCATCTCGACGACCTGGGCCAGGCGGGCGTCGGCCTGCTCCAGGTCCTTCAGCGCTTCATGGATCCTGAGGATCGATTCCTCGCCTTCGGCCAGGTTCTCGATCAGCTCGGTGTTGAGCGTCAGCGGCGAGACGCCCCCGCCGCGGCGCTCCGCCAGCCGCTCCCGGGCGCTGTCGACGATGACCGAGCGCATCACACGCGCGGCGTACCCGAAAAACGCCCGCCGGTCCTCGATCCGCAGCTGTCCGACCCGGACGAACCTGAGATACGACTCGTGCACCAGCGACGTCGTATCCAGCAGGGTATTGCGTCCCCCGTCGCGTAACCGGGAGCGGGCCATGCGGCGCAGCTCGTCATAGGTCGCCGCAAATAGCGCATCCCGGGCATTGTCGTCGCCCTCCTGCATTCTGGCCAGAAGCTGGGTGATCTGCCCCAAGCCTGCCTCCCTACCCTGAGTTGTTATGCCTCGCAGGGTGTATTTGACGCCCCGCACGGACGTTTAGCAACCGCTTCCGGCTTCGACCGAGGCCGCAGCGATGTCGTGAAACGCCGCATCGATGCGTTCTTGAAAGTGAGGCAGTCCAACGCGATCTGCCGACCCATAGACCTCAGTTTTTTACCCGGAGAAATGCCATGATCAATCCCAACCGCAGGCCCTCATGCTGGACCGCGACTTCCGTTGCCACCGCCCTGATTCTGGTGGTCGTGCTGGCAATGGCCGGCTCGGTCCTGATCGACACGCTCAACGGTGCGAGCCCGGTCACCGTGACCGCGTAGCGCATCGCAGCCCGCGGCGACGGCATGCGATGCGCTCCGCTGCGTCAGGTGGCGGGCTTGGCCGTCAGCGCAGGCCTACACGACGCGGCCCCTGCCGCGTGCCGGCTCTCCACGCGGCCTTCGCAGCCGCTTCGGATGGGGACTGAACGCACGCGTTCGCGCGATTCGATTTATTGAGCCTCAAAGCGAGTCCACTGCCGGCTCTCGACGAGATTTCGCGCCGCTACCATTGCCGCAAGACAGTCACTCTCGTCTCGTACGAGTCGCGGCAAACATGTCCAGGCCCCAGTACCGAATCCGGCAGCGAGCGATCGGACCCAGTCCCTGGGGCCATCTGATGGACCATCTTCGCGCAGCAGCAGGCTTCGCACTGGCCACCTGGTGCGCCGTCGGGTCGGCCATGCTGCTGGGGGCCAAGTTGCCGCCCGGAATGCACATCATCGCGATCGCGGCGGCGGCTGCCGGCGGGGCGGTTTTCGCGTTCCGGCGATAACGTTCGCCCAGGCTTGCCCCGCGGCATCCGGAAGACGAACATCAGATTCTCGGAGGTTGCGCCATGCCGCTGACTCGCTGCAGTCTGACCGGGGTCGATGAGACGACACCCCTGGTCGAGCTCGTCGCCGTGTCCGATTTGTATCCGTTTACCGAATGGGGCTTCCTGTACTCCCCCGAGCGTCAAGGCAGCCGCGGCCGGTACCCGTCACTGGCCCGGCTGCGTCGCGCTTTCAAGGAGCTGCCGGCCATGGTGCGGGTCGCACTGCATGTCTGCGGCAGCGGCGCGCCGCGGCTGCTGGACGGCGAGCCCTTCGTGTCCGGCCTGTGCGAGCAGGTCCGCACCCGCGGCGGGCGCGTGCAGCTGAACTTCGATGCGAGCGAGGGCGGCGTCGACATGGCCAAACTGCGTGCGTTCATGCTAAGTCGCCCCGACGTGACGTTCATCACCCAGCACAACAGCCGCAACGCCTCCGTCACGATGGCGCTGGCCGATGTGCCCAACCACGCGGTTCTGTTCGACGCCTCGCTGGGCGCCGTTGCGCCCGACGTCTGGCCGGCGGCGCTGCCTTCGGTGCGGTGCGGTTACGCCGGCGGCCTGGGCCCCGAGAACCTCGCGCGAGTGCTGCCTCGCATTTACGAGGCGGCCGGCAACACCGAGTTCTGGATCGGGATGGAGGGCCGGTTGCGCGACCCGGAGGACCGCTTCGACACCCATGCGGCCCGCAATTGTCTGGACATCGTCGGCAACGACTTGACCGAGCGCCCGGTGATGCCTCCGCCGCGTCCGCGGCGGCGCGCTTGCGAGCTGATCGACCTGGTCGACAGCGGGCTGACCCGCGAAGACAACATTGAACGCGACTTCGAGGCGATCCTGCGCGAGCTCGTCCAGGCCACCCGTGAATCGCTGGACCCTCGTGTCGCAGCGGTTCGGCGCCGCGCCGAGAGCCTGCTTCTGCGCAAGGGAACCGGGGCCGCGCTGCGCGCGGAATCGGGCGGACCGCTGGGCATCAAGCGATCATTCCCGCACTGACGGGTTGCGCATTCCGGCGCATCTCGTTACGGCTGCAACCCGGACGCGCGGGCCGGAAACGCGGCCCCAACGCAGCTGAAGCTCAATAGCCGCTGGTTTCAGGCCTGATCGCGCCGCTTGGCGCGGCCGTCACCACCGTCACGGTGGTGGTCGCGCAACTGAGCTGGCGCGGCTGGGTCGCGGGCGTGCGCGCGCGGCGACGAAATCATCGTGGTGTCCAATCGCGAACCGTCGGCCGCTTGCGTCTGCGCCAGCGCATCGAAGCCCGCGTCCAGCGACACCGGGTCGCCGGACATGAAGCGCCGCTTATGGCTTCAGCGCAGGCGCACTCTGAGCGGGCGGTTTAACCGCGTCGACGTTGACGCCGATTCGGTAGACGAGGTTGCCGCCGTGATACGCCGTGAGCAGCAGGATCGCGCAGCCCAGCACGCCGAGCAGGGCGAGCGACCAGCCGCGAACGGCAACCAGCGGGATCCTGCGCCACCGCGCAAGTCCCTGCACCAGCGCGAGCGCGACGAACAGCCAGGTGGTGGTCAGGCCCAGTTCCTGGTGAGCTTCCAGCGGGCCCTTCGGGAAACCGACCTCGACCGCGTGGTCCAGGGCGATGTCTCCGAACACTGCGGCGACCACTGCCCCCAGCGCACCGAGGGACAGCGCGACCAACCCGATCGAAGGCAGGCACGCGCGTTCGCTCAGATCCCCGCCACTGGCCAGCGTCAGCAACTGCACCGCGACCGCGACCAGGAACAGCACGATCGGGAAATGAACCAGCATCGGGTGGATGTGAACGACGTCGATCATGCGGGTCCCCTGCTGCGGTCACGCGGGACCAAATCATATCCCCGAGACCTCGAGTATCGAGCGCGCAGCGGCGCTTCTTTTCGTAAGGCCTTGAAAGCTCGCGCGACTGATAACGGTCAAGCAACCCATCGCCATTTTCAACTTAGGAGATCTAAATGATGACCATCAAGACCATCCGCACCGCCGCCGCTTGCGGCCTGACCCTGCTGGGCGCGAGCCTGGCGCATGCACAAGGCTCCACCGGCTCGACCGACATCTACCTGAACGAGTTTCCGAAATCGTTCTCGACCGGCCCGGTGCTTCAACCGCAGTTTCGCGCGCGGGCCGTCACCAGTTCGACCGACATCTGGGCCACCGATTTTCAGAAGACCTTTGCAACGGACAGATCGGCGCAGGTAGCGCGGGAAGCAACTGGTGAAACCGGCTCGACCGACATCTGGAATACGAATTTCCAGAAGGCTTTCATGTAGGAGTCAGTCCGGCATGGACTAAGGCGCCTGGCTCGAGGCGCCTTTTTCTTATGACCGATCGGGACGACGCGTTGGCGCGCCGTCCCGATCTCTTTGTCAGTGAACGACCAGACCGGTCACCGCCGGGGTCACCAGGGTTGACGGCGACATGTCTGGCAACGCAGCCAGGTGGCCGTCGGCGCCGATCCGGAAGACGTTGATGGTTCCGATTCCGCCATCCAGCGCGAACAGGAACCTGCCGTCCGAGCTGACCGCGAGGTCAGTGGCGTGCGCGGCTGCGCTGATTTGTGCGGAGCCGAGCACGCTCCCGCCGGGCCGACAACGCGCAGGCTGAAAGCTTTACTGCACAGGCTCGACTAACGGCCGACACCCCCGGTGTCTGCATCGGATGCCGCGGTGTGCCGGTTAGTTCGTCGGGGCCCGGCACCCGGTTACAGGGCGCAACCGGTGGGGTCTGTGCGCGGGCGCCCGGCCGATTTTGCCGTCACCTCGCTGTAACCCAACCGGGGGATGCAACGAATACAGAAGAAGGAGCCGGATTGGTCGAGGAGCGTCTCAGGGGTCTGCTGCTCGGTGGCCTCGCGGGCGACTCGTTGGCTTATCACCGCTTCCTGAAGGAGCTGAGCACGCATCTGAGGGCGTTTCTGAGAAGGCGGCTCGTCCATCTGCCGGACGAGGTCGAAGACCTGCTGCAGGAGCTGCTCCTGGCTGTCCACAACCAGCGGCACACGTACGACTCAGGGCTGCCCCTGACTGCATGGGTCCATGCAATCGCCCGCTATAAGCTGGTCGACCTGCTGCGCCGGCGTTCCCGCAAGGAATTGCTCAACGATCCTCTGGACGAGGACGACAATCTGTTCGCCGCAACCGACAGCGAGGCGACCGAGGCGCGCCGCGATCTGGCCAAGCTGCTGGCGTATCTTCCCGACCGGCAACGTCTGCCGATCATTCACATGAAGCTCGAGGGCCTGTCAGTGGCCGAGACCGCGCGCCTGACCGGCATGTCGCCGTCGGCGGTCAAGATCGGCGTCCACCGCGGACTGAAGGCGCTGTCGGCAAAGATCAGGAACGAGTCGTGACAACCGACGAACTGGTTTCCCTGCTCGCGACTGGAACCGAAGCCGTCGACACCCGCAGGCCCGTGCGGCGGTACCTGGCTGCTGTGCTGGCGGGGATAGCCATCACAACGATCTGGATGGCCGAGTGGCTCGGGGTGAGGTCAACGCTGGCGCGCGACCTGTCGGTGCCGATGTTCTGGGCCAAGGAAGCCTTCTGCGCCGCATTGGGCGCTGCCGGCCTGGTCGGCGCGGCGCGGCTCGCGCGCCCGGGCGCACGCCTCGGCTGGGTGCTGGCCGCCGTGGCCGCGCCGCTCATCGCGATGTGGCTGCTGGCGGCAGTAGCGTTGCTGAGCGCGGACCCACCGGGTCGCGCCGAGCTGATCTTCGGGCAGACCGCGAACGCATGCCCCCTGCTCATCGCGTTGCTGTCAACCCCGGTATTCGTCGCCATTTTCTGGGCCATGCGAGGATTGGCGCCGACGAGTCTGCGACTGGCCGGCGCGGCCGGCGGTTTCGCCGCCGGGTCCCTGGGCGCGCTGGTGTATTCGCTGCATTGCGGGGAGCTCGCAGCGCCGTTCCTCGGCATCTGGTACGTACTGGGCATACTGATCCCGACCACCTTCGGAGCCTGGGCAGGTCCGCGCCTGTTGCGCTGGTGACTTCCTTACGAGGGCTCGGGCTTGGCCGTCTCCGAGCCGCCAGCGACCCTGACCTCATTGTCATGGGCGCCGGCGGCTGCGGCGTGGCTAGTTTGCCTCTCCGACTCGATCCGTCAGAAAATCGTCGACAACGAAATCTGCAACATCACGACCCAGCCGGTGGCCCGCGGCCAGGTCAAAGCGGAAGTGCTGTCCAGCGAAGATCCGGCTCAGCGTCGCCTCTTCGGAGGCGGCCGAGAAGCTCATGAACGAACGCTGAACACCGGGCAGGACCTCGGATGTCACGGCGAATTCGAAATGATCGGCCTCGAAGAATGAGGCCAGTACTTCCGCCGCGGCCTCGCTGACAGCGGCATGGGCGCCCGGGTAGGACGGATCGGGTGCTGTTTTGCCGGATTCCGGCAGCCAATTCGGGTCCGCCGGCGTTTCGGGGTTGTCGTCCGTTTCCGCTGACCTGATTGCCGTCACCGGGCGCCAGAAGTTGTAGGCGTACTTTGCGTCGTAGAACGCGATCACGCTGTCCGCGAAAGCCAGATTGAGAAGCGCAAACAGTCTGGCGCTCTGCGCGGTCGAGAGCTCGTGTGCGGCCGAAGCCGTTTGCGCAATTTCGTTCCAGTAATTCTGTATGGCTCCGTTCCAGAATCGACCCACAAGAGCCTGATCGGCGGTCGCCGTCGTGCTGTTGGCGATGCCGAGTGACTTGACCTCGTTGAAATCGTCCGTGTACTTCTCGCTGCTCAATGCTGGAGGAGATTTTGGCCGAAACTGATCTGCGCGCGGCAAAGTGAAAGGCTTCACATGCGACCAGTGCGTGAACTGCGGTTGAGGCGGAAAATTGGGTGGAGTGGACTGGTAGTCGCCGGGGGCGTTGCCAAAGACGTACGGAATCGGCTGCGCATCGGCCCCATCATCTGCCCTTAACTCCAACATGCGGCTCGCAACCGTCGCCCCGATCCGCACGCCGTCCGACTTGTCCTGTCCATTTGGAATCGGCGCCAAGGATTGCGCGAGTCCGGCATCGAACACGCTCTTGAAACCGGGATACAGAGCGCTCAGGACATCATGCGCTGCGCTCGACGCTGCCGCATCCTTCGAAGCGCTGGGTGGTGCATCTGGCAGACGGATCCGATATGCGGTGTGCTTGCGGTCTATGTCATTGACCGCGTCATACATGGCAGCATGCATGATGGCAAAGCTGCGAGTCGGATGAACGGTTGCGGGCTGCGCGTTCGGGGTGCGGACGATGCCGAGCAGGATCCTGTTCCATTGTATGACGGGATTGACATCCTGAGCCGAGGCAGCTTGCTGGCTCGATTGCGGGTTGGACGCTGATGCAGCCACAGCGTCCGTCGCCAGGAACGCGTGAGCGGCGAGCAGCACAGCAGACAGAATCATGGATGGTCGAACGGGTGACGGTAGGGACGTGACTGGGCCGAGCATTCGTTGCTCCCGGAGAGTTGGACGATCGACGTTCGAACCGGCCGTCACCGCGCCGGCGAACGGAACGGAGCTGCACGGTCCTGATGCGTTACCGGTGCTGGACGCGGCTTATTCCATCCGATTCGCTGTTTGACGATAATCCTGGTGACATCGCGGAATACCTGGAGAAGGTGATGCCGGATTATTCGTTGGTCAGCACGCCCGTGTTGGACGTCGGCTACCTGGAATGGAACCCGGCCGGGCGTCGTGCCGCAGTGCTCGTCCACGGCTGGCCCGATAGCCCCGACGGCTGGGTGAACGTCGCCGAGCCGCTCGCGCGTGCCGGCTATCGCATCGTCTGCCCTGCGTTGCGCGGTTTCGGTCCGACGCGATTTCGCGATCAACAGACGCCGCGCAGCGGTCAGCTCTCGGCGCTGGGGCGAGACCTGCTGCAGTTCGTCGATGCGCTCGGTCTGGCCAAACCCGTCCTGGTCGGCCACGACTGGGGAGCGCGTGCCGTGGCCAACGCGTGCGGATTGCGCGCCGATGCGGCGTCCCACCTGGTGATCCTGTCGGTCGGCTATGGGACCAACAATCCGCAACAGACGATGACGTACGAGCAGGCGCGCAACTACTGGTACCACTGGTTCATGGCCACGCCCAGGGGTCACCACGCGGTCGAGCACGATCGGCGCGCCTTCACGCGCATGATGTGGGATACATGGTCACCCGCGGGTTGGTACACGGAGCCGGAGTTCGACAAAGCCGCTGAAGCGTTCGAGAACCCGGACTGGGCTGCCGTCGTCGTGCATTCCTATCGTCACCGATGGGGTTACGCGCCGGGCGACCCCTCCTACGCCGCGGACGATGCCCGTCTGAACCCGGCTCCGGTGCTGTCGGTTCCAACCCTGGTGCTGCACGGCGGCGCGGATTCCTGCAACCATCCCGACAGTTCCAACGGCAAGGAAAGGTACTTCACGGGCCCCTACCAGCGCCTCGTACTGGAGGGCGTCGGGCATTTCCCGCACCGCGAGTCGCCGGCGCGGGTCACCAGTGAGATTGCGCGCTTTTGTTTCAGACCCTGAAGAGAAGGATCATGCAAATGGGAACAACCGTCGCATTCAAGCGCCCTGATGGGCAGGTCGCTCACGGCTACCTGGCCGAGCCGGAGCAAGCTGCCGGCGCCTCGGCCATCGTGGTCATCCAGGAGTGGTGGGGGCTCAACGATCAGATCCGCGGCGTCGCCGACCGTCTGGCGAACGCGGGTTACATCGCTCTGGTACCCGACCTTTTCCGCGGCAAGTCGACGGTCGAGGAGGAGGAAGCGCATCACCTGATGACGGGGCTGAACTTCGGCGATGCGGCCGCGCAGGATATACGCGGCGCCGTGCAGTTTCTGAAAGCGCGCAGCAGCAAAGTCGGCGTCAGCGGCTTTTGCATGGGAGGCGCATTGACGCTGCTGGCCTTGTGCCTGGCCCCCGAGATCGATGCGGGCGTAGTCTGGTACGGTTGCCCGCCGCTGGAATACGTCGACGCCGCCAGGATAAAGGCGCCGCTGCTGGCGCACTGGGCCATACAGGACCAGTTCTTCCCGATCGCCACCGTCGATCAGTTGCAGGTCAAACTGGGCGAGGCCGGCGTCAACTTCGAATTTCACCGCTACCTCGCGCACCATGGCTTCGCCAACGAGACCGCGGTCGGTCCGGGCCGCGTCCCCGCCACCCAGTACGACCCGGTCTGGTCGCAGCAGGCGTGGGACCGATCCTTTCGGTTCTTCGGCCGCTGGCTCGCCTGCCGTGCGATGCACACCGACCTAAGGTGATACCGTGAAGCACGCCGGTAAAGACACGCTCGCAGCAATTTCTCCTCTGCTTCGGAAAATTCGAGAGGATCCTTCACTGGTTGAGCGCACGCCTGGTTCCTTTTACCGGAAGTCACAGGCCTATTTACATTTACACGAGGATCGTTCTGGAATCTATGCGGACGTAAAGCTGAACCTCGCAGACTTCACCCGATTGCGGGCCACAACGCGCAAGGAGCAGGCACACGGAGGATTCCGGGCTGCCACACGCGGTGGAATCTTCTCGCGTTATTTCGGGATGGCCATGCGGTTGCCGTTGCTAACCAATGGAGCGGGACCGCGCCAGTGCTCTGTTTCCATGCGATTCGGCAGGCGTTCCGCCAGCCGTTCCTCAGAACCTTCGCAACATGTTGTAACGATCGGTGGGTGCCGCGCGGCGCATACTCTTGCGCACGAGCAGCATCTGGTGGAGGCGCTCTCCATGAAGCTTGTCGACGGTCCTGCCACCCGCCATATCGTCTTGTGTTTGCTTGCCGGCCTGCTGGCCGCTGTCGCACCGGCCCGGGTCGCAGCTGCGCCCCTGTTCGGTCAGTTCTACCTCGCACTGGACGGCGGCGTGGTGGCGCTGGACGACTCGACCATCAATTACAACGGTGCCCAGCCGAACTTCGAGGTCCCGTACGACGGCGGCTGGGCCGTCTCGGGCGCCGCGGGTTTGCGCGTGCTCGACTTCTATCGCCTCGAATTGGAGATCTCGCACCGCGAAAATGACGTGTCCAACGGGTATTGGTGTTGCTACGGTTCCAACGGATCGACCCACGTGACCGCGTACATGGTGAACGGCTACTACGATTTTCCCTTCTATGCCTATGCGGGCTTCGTGCCCTTTATCGGCCTCGGAGTCGGCCGGGCCCAGATTTCGCAAAACGTACAGTTCTCTGATGGCACCACGCTGGCCAATTCCAACGGCCACGCGCTCGCTTATCAGGTGATCGGAGGACTGGAATTCCCGCTCATCCCCCGGCGCCTGGCCACGACCCTGGAGTTTCGCTACCTTGGGAGCTCGGGGCCGACGTTCCACGACGTCGGGGGTTTTGCCTACAAATCCGATTACAACAGCTACACCTTCATGGTCGGACTGCGCTATGGCTTGTGAGTCAGATCTGCGCGTGTAGACAAAAAGCCGTCGAGCCTGCATTCAGGACGCCGCGCTCGAGATCTGTCGATCGCAATGGGGAAGCCTCCCTATTGACATCGAGAAACATCGGCGAACACTGAGCGAATCGGTCAAGAGCCGCGCGGCCTCACACACGCGCACAGACGCGAACGAAACACGCCTCGGCAATTCCTGCGCTTTGCAAGGAACCACTTCGTGGTTCAGGAGCAGTTGTTATGAAAAAACTCCCTGGCAACAATTACATTTGCACAACGCTGGCGCTGGCGGTCGCCTTCTGCGTCGTCAACCTCTTGACACCGCAGGAAGCGGCGGGCGCGTCGACACCGACGACGATCTGGTCGTTCACGGGTACCGGTGGAGATGGACAGTATCCCTCAGGGCCCGTTGTGTTCGATGCCAATGGCGCCATGTACGGGACCACCGAGGTCGGCGGCACCTCGTCCAGCGGCACGGTCTTCCGCCTGGTACCGCCGGCCGCGGCGGGCGGCGCCTGGACCGAATCCGCGCTCTACAGCTTCGCCGGAGGAAGCGACGGGCGCCAGCCCAGCACCGGCGTGGTGTTCGACAGCACGGGCGCGCTGTACGGCACAACGTATGACGGAGGGACCATCAACAACTACGGCACGGTGTTCCAGTTAACGCCACCGGCGGTTGCGGGTGGTGCGTGGGTCCACAACGTGATCTATACCTTTCAGGGGGTCTACGACGGACAGAATCCCGGAGCCGTGTTGTTCAGGAACGGTTTGTTGTATGGTACGACCCCTGCCGGCGGGCCTGCCTCTCCTCCCTGCAGACGGATCGGCTGCGGCACCGTGTTTCAGTTGGCGCCGCCGACAAAGAAGGGTGGCAGCTGGACCAAGACGGTGCTCTACAGTTTCCCTGGGAACGTCACCGACGGACGGTCACCGAACGTAGACATCGTGTTCGACACCAATGGTGCCCTCTACGGAACGACCGATGCCGGTGGGACCTTCAATTACGGCACGGTGTTTCAGCTCACGCCCCCGGCGAAAGCGAATGGTTCCTGGATCTACAAGGTACTTCACAACTTTACTGGAAGCAGTGACGGAGGCTATCCGATCGGGGGCTTGGCTGTGGGCGCCAACGGCGCGCTGTACGGTACCGCCTCCTACAGCGGAGTCGCAAACGATTCGGGCACGGCGTTCCAATTGACGCCACCGGCAGTGGCCGGCGGCGCCTGGACCTACAGCGTGATTCACACGTTTGCCGGAGGCAACGACGGAGCGACTCCGGCGTCAACACCCGTGTTCGACTCGCATGGCAACCTGTACGGCACCACGTGGGGCGGCGGCTCGGCGGCGTGCTACACGGGCTGCGGCACCATCTTCAAGCTAGCCCCGCCGTCGGGGGGCAGCGCCTGGACCGAGACCGTGCTGTTCAGCTGGCCAAACAACCCACAGAGTTCAATCGTCGTGTTGAGCAACGGCTTGCTGTACGGCACGACTTTCAACCTCGGAGCAGCGAACGTCGGCTCCGTGTTCGAGCTGTCTCCGTAATGGAAATGCACACCAGAGGATTCGAACCCACGACAACCGGAATCACAAAGCGCGCGTTCGCGCCCTGTGCCCCAAAAAATCAATGACTTGCGATCCGCAAAGACGTCCAAAGATGGGTAAGAAACAGGCATAGCACTACAGGGCACCCGGCGCCCGAGCGCATGCCAACAGCATGCCGTGCAACAACCAGGGTAAAGATCTACCTCGTCCTGCCGTAAGACAGACAGAGGCGGGGGCATCCCAGGGCGGGCTGTCGTATAGGCCCGGCACAAGGATGCGGTGCGGCGTGGCCGCCCGGCGGAAACATGCCTCCTTTGACTCCGTGGATCACCGAAAGCCGCGCGATGGGCCTGCTGCAGATCTTCTCTGTTCCCTCCGACCCGTCGCTGCTGGCCGTCGGCAGCTACGACCCGGTCCTGGTTACGCTGTCGGTCGCGATCTCGATCTTTGCCTCGCTGATGGCCCTGCACATCGCGGGCCAGGCAGCAACGGCCGAGAGCCGCGTGGCGCGCACGGTAGCCCTTCTGTCGGGAACTATCGCCCTGGGCGCTGGCGTCTGGTCCATGCACTTCATCGCGATGCTGGCGTTCAGGCTGTGCACACAGGTGGCCTACGACCCGGGCATCACACTCGGTTCGATGCTGCCCAGCCTGGCCGCCTCCTTCGTCGCCCTGACGCTGATCGCCCGGCCCCGAATCGGCGCCGTCCAGCTGCTCAGCGGCGGGGTGCTCGTGGGTGCGGGAATTGGCGGCATGCACTACACCGGCATGGCCGCGATGCAACTGACGCTGGCACAGCGCTACGACCCGGCGATGTTCTCGTTGTCCATCCTGGTGGCGGTCGTGCTGGCGGTGCTCGCCTTGTGGATACGTTTCGGGCTGATCGACCTCGGCGCCCGACTGACGGCACGCGCACGCCTCTTTATCAGTGCGATCGTGATGGGCTGCGCCATTTCCGGCATGCACTACACGGCCATGGCCGCCGCGCGCTTCGTCGGCAACGTGACGTCGATCGCCGGCGGAACGGCGAACGCCGAGTTCATCGCGATGGCGGTGGCCATGACCACGATCGCGCTGACCGTCCTGGTGCTGGCCGCCAACGGCCTGATCCGGTATCGCGAGATGGTGCGCATTCTGCGTGAAAACGAACTGGAACTGCGCGTGGCGAAGGAGCGCGCCGAGCAGGCGGCGGCGGCGCGCACGGCGTTCGTGGCCAACATGAGCCACGAGATCCGCACGCCGATGAACGCGATCCTGGGTTTCACCGACGTCCTGCTCCAAACCAGGCTCGATCCCGAGCAGCGCCGCTACCTCGATACCGTGCGCAGCTCCGGCCGCTCGCTGCTGCGCCTGCTCAACGAGATCCTGGATTCGGCCAAGCTCGACAAGGGCGTGGTCGAGTTGGAGATCACCGCGTTCGACCTGCTGCGCCTGATCGACGAGCTGTCGTCGACCCTGGGCGCGGCGGCCCGCAACAAGGGTATCGCGCTGGTCGTCCGCTACGACCAGGACCTGCCGCACTGGTTCAGGGGCGATGAGCTTCGCATTCGTCAGATTCTGACCAACCTGGTCAGCAATTCGATCAAGTTCACCGAGGCCGGCAGCGTGACACTCAACGTCGCACCGTTGCAGGGCCAGGTGCATTTCGCGGTCAGCGACACCGGCATCGGAATCGCGGCGGACCGGCTGCAGGCGATATTCGATCCCTTTACGCAGGCCGACGTCTCGATGAGCCGCCGTTTTGGAGGCACGGGACTGGGCACGACGATCAGCAAGAAGCTGACCGAATTGATGGGCGGGCGTATCTGGGTCGAAAGCGCGCTCGGCCTTGGCAGCACCTTTCATGCCCTGGTGCCGCTCGAGGCCGCGGAGCAGCGCCCTCCGGAAGCCCGTCCACCACGCAACAGCGTCGCGCTGCCGGCGCTGCGCATCCTCGTGGCGGACGATGTCCCGCAAAACCTCGAATTGCTGACGCTGGTGCTGGGCAAGCAGGGCCATTCGATCGCGGCGGTCAAGGACGGAGATCTCGCGCTGGAAGCGGTGCAGAGCAGCGAGTTCGATCTGATACTGATGGACATGCAGATGCCGGGAACGAATGGCCCGGACGCCTGCCGGCAGATTCGGGCCGCCGAAGCGCGCCGCGGCGCCAAACGGGTTCCGGTCATCGCTCTGACCGCCAGCGTGCTCGAGGCTGATCGCCAGGCGGCGCGCCTGGCCGGGATGGACGGCTTCGCGTCCAAGCCCGTCGACCTGTACGAGCTTTCGGCCGAAATCGCGCGTGTGCTGGGCCTGAAACCCAGCCCGCACGCGGCCGGCGGCCCAGGGTCCGGAGCGCCGCGCGTGCTCGACAGCGCTCGCGGACTGATGTGCTGGGCCGGCGAGCAGGAGGCATACCATCTGGGCCTGCGGCGCTTCGCTGCCGAGCAGGCGGGGGCCGCCGACGCTTTGCAGCGGTTGTCGGTAACGCGCGACCATGCCGGAGGCCGCGCACTGGCGCATCGGGTCAAGGGATTGGCTGCCAACCTGGGCCTGCAGCGCCTGGCTGCCGTCCTCGGGGAGTATGAACTGTGCATCACGGGCGGAAGGCTGGATGAATTGACCGGCCTGCTCGCCCAGGCGTCCGACGAACTGGAGGACGCGCTGCAGGCGATTCAGAGCGAGATCGACAGCGTCGCGCCAGTTGCCGACGCCGTGCACGCGCCGCCGCCGCTGGACCTCGACCGAGCGCGCAAGCTGGGCGAGGGACTGGTCAAATCGCTGGGCCGCGGCGCCCTCGACGATGCGTCGTTGGCCGAACTCACGGCCATGCTGGGCAGTCACGTCGACGCGAACCGGCTGGCCGATCTGTCCGATGCGATCGAGGACTTCGACTTCGAGTCAGCGCGCGCGATGGTGGCGGCGATGCTGCAATCGTTCAGTGCGGCGGCCGATCCGCAGCTGCGGCAATGACAGCACCAGCCTACGCGCCCCTGATCCTGGCCGTCGACGACGAAGGCGGCAATCTGCTGCTGTTGCGCCAGATATTGCAGCGCCAGTATCGGCTGCTGTTTGCGAAGGATGGCGAGCGTGCGATCGAACTGGCGCGCACGCAATCGCCGGACCTGATCCTGCTGGACGTGATGATGCCGGATGTGACGGGCCACGAGGTGTGTCGACGCTTGAAGAGCGACCCGACGACCTCCCGGATCCCGGTGATCTTCGTCACCGCTCTGACCGACCCGGCTGACGAGCTTGCTGGCTTCGAAGCGGGCGCGGTCGACTACATCGGAAAACCGCTCAGCCCCCCGATCGTGCTGGCGCGGGTGCGCGCGCACCTGTCGCTGGTCCGCCTCGAGGAATTGAAGAAAACCCGGCTCCAGATCGTCCAGCGCCTGGGACTGGCGGCGGAATACAAGGACAACGAAACCGGGCTGCACGTGATCCGGATGAGCCACTACGCACATCTGCTCGGCCTGGCCGCCGGCCTGTGTCCGGCCGAAGCCGATGATCTGCTCAACGCTGCGCCAATGCACGACGTGGGCAAGATCGGCATCCCCGACCACATTCTGAAGAAGGCGGGGGGCCTGGATCCCTGCGAACGGCAGCTGATGCGAACGCACACGACGATCGGCGCGGACATCATCGGCCATCATGCACACGGCCTGCTGGCGATGGCTCGCAATGTCGCGCTGACGCACCACGAGAAATGGGACGGAACGGGATATCCGGCCGGGCTGGCCGGCGAGAATATCCCGTTCGAAGGCCGCATCGTGACAGTGGTCGACGTGTTCGATGCGCTCACGTCGCGGCGCCCGTACAAGCCGGCCTGGCCGGTGGAGCGCGCGGTCGACTTCCTGCGGGATCAGCGCGGCAAGCACTTCGACGCCGCGCTGGTGGACCTGTTCCTGTCCAGGATGCCGGATGTGCGCGAAATCATGGCCCGTTGGGCCGACCCGATCGCGCATGCTGGCCTGGCGGCCGAGCCGACCGGGCAGCCGCACCTTGCGGTCACCCAATCGACCGGCGTCAATCCGAGGGAATCCACGCCCACAACAACCGGAATGCGGAAGTCGGGAACCGAGCAAAGCGCGCTCTCTGAAAGTGTGCCCGTAAGCGCTTGAGACTGGCCCTGGCGAGCCGGCCGTGGTCCAATACTTCCTGGCCCGCTCGATTTTTCATGAATGCGTAAGCGCGCCGGTCGGCTCCGGCCGGGTGTCGGCGTCGGGCTCGGAGACCCGCGCCAGGATCGCACGCCGCGCCGCATCACGCAGTGCGAGCACCGCTTCCCAGTCATGTTCCGCCGTTGTAATCGGCGCACCGATCACGATAACGATCTCGGTCCGGTGCGGAAGCCACTGTCCATCTCGGAGCAGCGAGCGCGTCCCTGTCAGCGCCACCGGGATAATCGGAGCACCGGTATGTGCGGCGACCACGAACGCTCCAAGCTTGAAGGGCAGCAATCCGGGCGCGCGCCGAAACGACCCCTCCGGAAAGACAACCAACGGATCGCCGGCGCGGGCATGCGCCTCAAGTGCGTCCGTGTCCTCGACGCTGCCGGCCGCGTCGAAGCGCTCGACGAAAACCGCGCCCAAGCGCCGCAGCGCCGAACCGAGCAACGGCGATGCAGCCAGCTCGCGCTTGGCCACAAATCCGAACCGCGGCGGCAGCGCGGCTGTCAGCAGAATCGAATCGGCGAAACTCGCATGGTTGGCGACCACTACAATCGGTCCAGACACCGGCAGGCGATCCAGCCCTTCGACGCGAAGGTGAATCCCAGACAAGCCGACGGCCGATCGCGCCCACGCCCGCGCCGCGTGCCTGCGCCAGGCGACCCCGGGCAGGATCATCGTCGTGAGCCAGGCGCCGACACCTGCGATCACGACGATCAACCAGGCCCATAAGGCCCAGGCAACGTGAACAAGGCTCCAGCCGGCACGCCATGCCTGCGCGACAACGGCACGGGCAACGAGCCGCGCAAGCTGCCACCACAGCGCGCGTTGCGTGCGGTTGAGCGCGCCCTGCTCGTAGAGCTCGCGGCAGGCGATGCGGCGAATCTTGCCGCTCGAAGTCTTCAGCACCGACCGCGGAGGGGCCAGGACGATATCGTCGGGCGGCATGCCGATCTGATCCACCGCCAGTCGCGTGATCGCAGCGGCGATCTGCCTGCGCTCCTCGGCATCCGTCTCGCGCACTTCAGCCAGCACAACAAGGCGCTCGGTGCCGGTGCGCGGGTCGGTAGCGGGGAAGACGGCCACGCCTCCTTTGCGCACGGCGCGGAGGTTCGCTACCGCGGCCTCGAGGTCTGCCGGGTGGATGTTGGCCCCGCCGCGCACGATGATGTCTTTTTGGCGACCGATGAGATACAGCTCGCCCGCAGCAAAGTAGCCCAGGTCGCCGGTATTCAGCCAGTCGCCATCGAACAGGCTGGCGTTGGCCGACGGATTCTTGTAGTAGCCCTTGGTTGCCGACGGTCCTCGGAACTGAATCAGGCCCTGCGCTCGCTCGGGAAGCTCATGGCCGGCCGCATCCACGACACGCACCTCGTGTTTGGGAAGTGGCACGCCGCACGAGACCACGCGCAACGCGTGCGCGTCGTCAGGGCCTGCCGGCTTCGCCACTGCGTCGCGCATCAGGGCGGCGCGGTTCACGCGATCGATCAGGGGTCCTCTTCCGAGCGGAGGGAACGTGACGCCGAGCACGCCCTCGGCCAAGCCATAGACCGTGAACATCGCTTCGCGTCGGAAGCCATAGCGCGCAAACCGCTTCGCGAAACGCTCGACCGTGTCGGCACTCACCGGCTCGGCGCCGTTGAAAGCGAGCCGCCAGCAGCCAAGGTCCAGTCCCTCGAGTTCCGCGTCGGCCAGCTTGTTCAGGCACAGTTCGTACGCGAAGTTCGGCGCCGCCGATGCGGTTGCCCGATGGAGGTGGATCGCCCACAGCCAACGGGAGGGCTTGGCGAGGAATTCGAGCGGCGACATGAGCGCGAGCCGGTATCCCACGTAAAGGCTGCCAATGCAGGCGCCGATCAGCCCCATGTCGTGGTACAGCGGCAACCACGACAGAAACGTGTCGGCGCTGCTCACGCTCGACGCGCGCCACATCGCGCGCACATTGGCGAGCAGATTGGCGTGACTGAGCACCACGCCCTTGGGATTGCCGGTGCTGCCCGAGGTGTACTGCAGGAACGCCGTCGCATCGGCCGTGACAGCAGGTCGTGCGAATTGTCCACCCGGAAGGGCAAGATCGGCGACGGTGGCAACCGTGCGCAGCGACATGCAGCGGGGGCGGAGCAAGTGCGCGAGCGGCTTCGCCTGGCCCACCGTGATCAGAAGGCGTGCCTCTGCGTTCTGCAGGATCCCCGCAATCCGTCGCAGGTGATCCTCCAGCTGCGAGGGGCGCGCCGGCGGATAAAGCGGCACCGGGACACAACCGGCGTAGAGCGCACCGTAGAACGCCGCGAAGAACTCGCTTCCGGTCGGCAACATGATGGCCACCGCGTCTCCCACGCCGTAGCCCCTCTCGGTAAGACCCGCCGCAACGGCGAGCGCGTCGATGCGCAGCCTTCCATAGGTCAAGTGCGTGGTCGCGCCGCGGTCGGAATGAAGCGTGATCAGCAGCCGGTCGCCGTGGCGCTCGGCGTGCCAATCGAGCACCTCAACCAGAGTGGCGACCGAATCCGGCGGATACTGAATCTCGGCCACCTCGCCGGAAACCTCGGACCCGGTCATGATCGGGGCCTCGGCGCGCGCAGCCATCAGGACGCGCAGCAGATCGCGCGGTGTCTCCGTCTCGGAAATCGCTGCGTCGCCAGGTGTCACGCCAAGGTCGCGCTCGATCCGGATCAGTAGCTCCACACGCGACAGGCTGTCGAGCCCGTAGTCGCGTTCTAGCGAGTGGTCAAGGCCGAGGCCGTTTGCGAACTGGGTTCCGGGGTGCAGCTCGTCAGCAAGATCCCGCACCAGTTGCACGAGTCGAGGCGTCAGATCCGGGATGACGCGCTCTTCGCCTGTATGACGAATCAGGTCGTCTGTCATCTGGGTTCTTGGTCGGCACGGAACCCGTGCCGCTGGGGCCTTCAAACCAACGATACTCGCGATTCATTGTTGCAGCGCGATCAGGCTTTAGGCCGACGAGGCGACTGACGGGCGAAACTGAACCTATGTGTGCCAGCCAACAGATAGTGTCCGGCCAAAGGCCGATCATTCGGGTCTCGTACCTACCTAATTGAAAAGACACACCATGAAGATCACAATGGCATCAAGCTGTTTCGTACTCGCCGCCGTTCTGGCTCCCGCGGCCGCCTTTGCCGGCGATGGGGACTCGGATCGTGCCCACCCTTTGACCTTTGTCGCCGATTCGGTCATAACGACCAAAGTCAAGGCCAAGCTCGCCGATGAGCACATGGCCAGCCTGGTGCACGTCGGAGTCGACACCGACGCCAAGGGCGCCGTGGTTCTGAGCGGAAGTGTCAGGAGTCAGAAGGAAGCGGACAAGGCCGTTTCAATTGCGCGCGCAACCGAAGGGGTAACGTCGGTCACGAGCACGCTTCAAATCAAGAAGGATGATTGATTCTCGGTTTCAAAGGCGAATACACCGCTCATCCGGCGCCTAGCTCACGCCGGCGCGGATCGGCCTCGGTTCCAAAAGACTCGAGGCCGGTCTTTTTGATGACCGACCGATGGTTGCACGCCGAACTCTCACAGTTCCCGGTCCAGCGGCAGGTGCGATAGAAACTCGGCTTCGAATCTCTGCCAGCCGCTTCGAGCGGGCTCGATGCCGTATTCAACGATTTGCGAACCCTCCTGGGTGCGCCACACCAGACCGGATGCCCCGCCTGCGTCGCTCGCACGCCATGACAGCGCGTAGGAATTGACGGTCTGCACCATGGCCTCAAAGCGCGTCGCAATCTGCTGGGCAAGCTCGGGACTGTCGATGATCAATCCGATCTCGGTATTCAGGTGCATCGATCGTTGATCGAAGTTCATCGAACCAATGAACAGTCTCTGACGATCGAACACGAACAGCTTCGCATGCAGGGAATAATTCCCGTAGCGGGACATCGCGGTTGTTTGACCGCTGCCTCTGGCGTTGCCCAGCAGCGAACGGATCTCATAAAGCTCCACGCCTTCTTCAAGCAAAGGACGCCGATAGGGCATGTATCCGGATTGCGCCAGCAAACCGGTCGCTGATTCCAGTGAGCTGGTCAGGATTCGAACACGCACGTTGCGTTGACGCAGGTCTCTGAACAGCTGCATTCCTTCTTTGCCGGGTATCAGGTAGGGCGTCACCATCAGCAACTCGGAATGCACCGCGCTGGCCGCTTCTGCCACCGTCCGGTTCATCAACCGGCCCACCATCGAGCCATTTTCCACTTTCTTCTTGTCGGGGCTATCGCTCACCAGCTGCGCGTGTGCCCAGATCAGGGGCAAGTGACCGGAGACGATCTGGTCAAACGGTTCGCCGCTCGCAATCCGCGCCACATAGTCGATGCCTTCGGCCTTCGACTGCCGGCGCTCTTCCTTCAGAACCGCGCGATGCTCGTCTAACGTGGCATGCGACGACTTTCCGCCTGCAAGCGCCTCGGCCGGGATCGCCAGGGCGCTGTTCCAGAATTCGTCGAAGGTCGCGGAGAGTCGTTTCACGATAGGACCAGCGGCGAACACGTCGTCGTCGGCGAATTGGGAATCGGGGTCGATCTGAAAGTATTGGTCACCGATATTGCGTCCGCCGAGGAGCGCTGCGGCATTGTCCACCACCAGCAATTTATTGTGCATTCGATAGTCGAGCCGGGAGGCGTTGAAGGCGAATTCGGCGGAACGAGCCAGGGTCGAATGGCCGCGATATGCGAACGGATTGAAGATTCTCAGTTCGATCGACGGATGGGCCTCGAGGGCCGTGATCTGTTCATCGCCGGCGTTCGTCTCGCCGTCATCGATCAGTATCCGCACGCGCACGCCGCGATCGGCCGCATGCAGCACGGCACCGGTCAACAGCCGACCGGTATCGTCTCCGTGAAAGATGAAGTATTGAAGATCGATGGTTCGGTCCGCGGCATTGATCATTTGCATGCGGATCAGGAACCCGTCGGCACCTACCGGAATGATGCGAAATCCGGAGTTGCCGCCATGCTCGCTTCCGGTATTGTCGAAAGTGCGACCGAGCCGCGTCTCCTCGGGGTGAGCGAACGCCGAGGACGCGATTTTCGCAAAGTTGGAGCCAGGCGGGAGCGACGCGCATCCACTCAGGATGGTGAGTGTCAGCGCTAATAGCGAACGGTAACCCCGGCCGATCATCACTGCACTCCGGCGAGGTCGTCGCGGGTGCAAGAACACGCTCACCTCAGGCGCCCTTCTTCGAGCCCTTCATGTTCTGCTTGATGTCGCCAAACTTTGCCTGGGCCTGGCCGAGGGCCCTTTGAACATTACCCTTCAATTCCAGCTTCTCGTTGCCCACCATCTTGCCGGCGACTTCTTTGGCCTTGCCTTCCGCTTCCCTGACGCGACCCTTGATCTGGTCCTTGTTGACGATCATGACTTGCTCCTGAAAGAAAAATGTAAGCCGGGAAACGGCCGGCAGGCCGCACTGAAGCGCTGTGGTGCACTGTAGGTGAACGCTTCCCGCCGGTCTGTGTGCTGTCGCACAATGGCCACCGGTTCGCTTGCGTGCCCTGGGAGAACACGGCATGCGAGAGCGGGTCGGGCCGGCAGTGCTGCGCAGGCACGCGAGCCATTTGTGTACGACAACGCACAGACCCCATCCTGCGACACGACTAACCTGCCCGAATTGCGGAACCAAGATTTCTCGGAACTACCCCGCGACCGACCGCGACCGACCCTGATGGAGATATCGCACATGAGACGCCTTCATTCCCTGGTCCTCCTGACGGCCCTAGCGATCTCGTTGCCCTTCAGTTCCACAGCCAATGCCGAATCGACCCGCACCGATGGCACGTTGAGCCTTGCTCAGGGCGAACGAATGGCGGCCGATCTGAAGCAAGGGATGTCGCCCGATGAAGTGCAGAAGCTGTTCGGCAAGCCGAGCCAAACCGCCCTGAAGAGCGACGCCAACGCGACGAACGTGCCCTCGAAGGGGACGTTGCAGTGGACCTACGTGTTTGTCTCCTCATCGGACCAGAGGAGCCTGCGCGTCGAATTTGCTGCAAAGAGCCTGGAAGACTGGTATGTCAACAGCTGGGACTGGACGGCGCACTAGGAGCAAAGGCGTTTCTGATCCAGATCGACACGGTTCCGGCGCCCTGCCGGCCGGGCGCGGCCCGCCTCAGTCTCCGTGCGCCGGCGGCTCCTCCGTCTCCTGGCGGCGTAGCTCGCGCAGCTTCATATCGATATACGCGGCGCGGTCAATCTCGTGGAGCTGCTGGGGATAGCGTTCGGTTGCCGTGAACCAATCCTGCAGGCTCTGTTGAGCCTGCTGCGAAGCAGGCAGCCTGTCGACCGCAAGATAGGCCTCGATGGCCAGGTAGTAGCGCATGGTGTTGCGCTCGAGCACGCCGCGCGTGCCACCGGCGCGAATCGCCTGCCCATCGGTGCTTCGGCCGACGATGCTGAAGCCAAGCTTGGCGCTTCCGATCGTCGCCAGGTAGCCCTGCATTGCCCACCGCGCCGCCTGGCCATAGGAGTAGGCGTAGGTCATATGCAGAAGCGATCGATGATCCTCGAACGGCACGGCCTCCATCAAGATACGGAGATTTCTCGTGCTCAGGGGCCCCGTCGGTGCTTGCAGCACGACGGAGAAGTAATCGTTGCCGACGCTGTCTACGTGGTACGCGAACATGACCCAGTTCACGGCCCAGAGCGGCTGATCGACCTTCCTTCCGATGCCCACGTCCAGAACGTCACGGCCGGCGCTGCTCGATGCACGGCAATACTTCACGTTGAGGTGCAGGATGAGGATGCCACACCAGTGGTCGGCCTGCACCAGTACGTGGCGCACATCGCTGTAGCCGTAGTCGACGAGGGCAAAGACTTCGCCCTGCAACAAGTCCGACGACTCGCTCGATTGCAGATAGAGGGGGCGATCGAAGATGTTGCGGGCGGTATGCGCGCGTACAGCGGCGAAACGCGCACGCAGCGCATCTGGCGAGCCCGATTGCGCTCCGGAGCCGACGCACACCAGACACAGCGCGAGAAGAAGCACCTTGCCCCACATCGCAAAGATCCCACCGGCCCGCCTGAGATTGAACTCCATCGGTGAGCCCTTTATGCGGGTCGGCCCACAGACTGTCGGTGCGCCGGCGCACATTGGAAGCCCACGGGCGCGATATTTCGATCGGTGCGCCAATGCACAGACGCAGTTCCCGCTTGCGCTGTACGTTGGACGACCTTGAAGCTCGTTACTCAGATCCAGCCGACTGGAAAGATACGATGAACCTGACCTTCAGTCTCGCTCCGGTCGTTTCGCTGATTGCCGGCATCCTCATCCTCGTCGTCCCGCGCTTGCTGAACTACATTGTCGCGATCTACCTGATCGTTATCGGGCTGCTCGGACTGTTCGGCACGGGATCTTTGCATCTGAAATGACCTCGGTGATGAACGTCGATACCAAGACCTGTCCGGTTTGCGGCGAAGGCATCAAGGCGGCCGCCATCAGGTGCCGTTTCTGCCATTCCGATCTGGCAGCGCCCTCAGCCTTGACCGACTCCGAAGTGGAAAAGCCGCTGTTCACCGGCCACCCAGCGGTCGTCTATAGCGCCTGGCAGGGACTCGCCGCGGTGTTGACGCTTGGCATCGCGCTGATTCCGTACTGGTTCAGAAGCCTGGCGACGACCTTCGAAATAACCTCGCAGCGCGTGAGAATCGAGCGGGGCCTGCTTTCAAAGGTCAAGGAGAGCGTCGAGCTGTTCCGCATCGATCATTTCGAACTGCGCAAGCCGATCGGCATGAGGCTTGCGGGCTTCTGTCTTCTGCATCTTCGTTCATCTGACGCCGGCTTCGAGACCGTGATTCTCTACGGCATACGGAATCTGGAAAAGCTCGCCGATACACTTCGCGAATGCTCGCTGCGCGAGCGCACACGACGGCGTGTGACCGCGCTCGTACAGGCGTAGGCGAACGCTTCGAATAGGCCCCATGGGTGCCCCGCTCCATGTCTTGTGTTCGGTAGCAGACAGACATCCCCGACCCGGCGGTGCATCGTCATGTCTTGATCTGGCTGGGATGCGCATCGGCCCAGTCGTCACGATCGATGCTGCAGGAGAGTTCCTTGGCACGTTTGCCGTTCCTCTTGGTCGTATGCGCATTGGCGTCGCCGGCGCATGCCGGATCGACAATGGCTGAGGAAAACATCTACGCTCAAACATTGGTGAATGAAACCATCGCAACCTATCCTGATCTTCTCGTTCTCGCTTTGCATGTGACCCCCCCGAGGAGCTCCAACAATGTGATCATTGCCTCCAACATCGGACTCATCGGCAAGAGAGCGGATGCGGAAGACCTGAAGGTCATCAACACCGGCGAAACGCTCACGAAAATCAGCCAATTCGGAAATCGGACTGAGGTTGAGCAGCCGCTGCACGATTCGTCCCAAAGGCGCATCGGTGCAATTGCAATGGTCTTCCCGTACAAGGCAGGTGACGACAAGTCACAGTTCGTGGTGAGGGCTGCGAAAATTCGAGACGAACTGGAAAGAAAGATTCCTGACGTGGCGAGCCTGATGAAGTCGAATCCCAGAGAGCCGTGATGC
>Ga0210408_10000420_pt1 | contig 55581 bp, 36 predicted proteins | sample IncBWH4MmetaG_FD_155471 | JGI IMG/M metagenome (GOLD analysis project Ga0210408, IMG submission 155471) | Forest soil microbial communities from Barre Woods Harvard Forest LTER site, Petersham, Massachusetts, United States - Inc-BW-H-4-M | ecosystem: Environmental > Terrestrial > Soil >... | reverse complement strand
GAAATCGCCGACATCAATGACCGGAGGCTCCGACTGTTCGTCAGTATGATTTCTACGAAGGGCTGCTCGCACTCGGGCCAACAATTCATTCATGCTGAAGGGCTTTGTTACATAGTCATCTGCGCCTGCATCGAGTGCTTCCACCTTAATCGCTTCTTCCCCCTTTACTGACAGGACGATAATCGGAATACGAGATTCGCTTCGGACCTGCCTGCAAAGCTCCAGTCCATCCATGTTGGGCATTCGCAAATCGGTAATGATTAGATCCGGAGTCCATGTTTTCATTTCTAAAAGGGCCTGCATGCCGTCGCATGCGGTGCGTATTCCGTAGCCTTGAGCCGACAGAGAAGTCTTGAGGACTCGGGTAATCTGTGCCTCATCATCGACCACCAAGATGTTTCGTTTGCCGTCTGGATTGACCATGGGAACTATTTCATTTCTTGTGTGACGATGTGGACATCGACAGGCGGAGCATCGCGCAAGAATTTATGGATCGCCGAAAGATAGAGATACCGCTTCCACCCTTTCTGGGCTGAGCGTCCGAAGACGACCTGGGTGATATGGTGCTCTCTTACAATCTTGGCAACTTCTTCTGCGACATTCTTCCCCTTGGATCGAATCACCTTGGCTCCGAGATTTTCGGCAAATCGTAAGTTCTGTGCCAGGCTCCTTTGATCCTCTGGCTCCTCGTCGGCGCCCACATCAATATATAGGACGTAGAGCTCCGCATCGATCCGCTGCGCCATTCGCCCGGCTCGCGCGATCAGGTATTGTGCCGCCGGACTGGAGCTGACACAGACAGCAATTCGCTCCCGCAATGCCAGATTCTTGCCTAACCCTTCGCGTTCCAGGTACGATTCGAGGCTTCGGTCAACCGCCCCGGTGACCTGTTGCAGCGCTAGTTCGCGAAGCGCGATCAAGTTGCCAGGCCGGAAAAAATGTCCGAGCGCCCTTTCTGCACGGTCGAGGGGATAGACATCCCCGCGTCGCATCCGCGTCTGCAGGGCCTCCGGCGTCAAGTCAGCGAGCACGATCTCATTGACCTTCTGCATGACCCAGTCAGGCACTGCCTCGCGAACCTGCACTCCAGTAATGTTGAGGACCGTTGGAATCAGGCTCTCAATATGCTGCACGTTCATGGTCGACAGCACATCGATGTTTGCATCCAACAAGTCCATCACGTCCTGGTAGCGCTTGGAGTGCTTGGTGCCCTCGATATTGGTGTGCGCTAGTTCATCGACAAGTACAACCTGGGGCTTCCGCGCCAGGATGGCGTCCAGATCCATCTCATCGAAAGTTGCACCTCTGTACTGGATCTTGCGCCGCGGTACTGTTTCCAACTTCGCTGCCAATTCCACAATCCCCGCCCGCCCGTGGGTCTCCACGATTCCGATGACCACGTCTTCGCCGCGGCTATGGCGCCGGATTCCCTCGCTGAGCATGTTGAACGTTTTCCCAACGCCAGGAGCGTAGCCCAAGAAGAGCTTGAAAACAGGCTCTTTCTTGCGTGGCGTGGTTTCTTCCAGCCACTGTTCGGGTGTCTTGGGCATGCGTATGTATTATCCTCGTAACCGTTCAGAAGTCGAGTTGGAATCCTCGCACATGAAGCGACAGCTTAACAATCCGATCCTGCGGCTACTTGCTTCCGTCTTGATTGTGGCGGGAATCGTGTTGCTGTTCTCGCGGTGGCTGCATGTGAACCCGACGACAGTCGGATTCAGCTTCCTGCTTGCCGTCTTGCTGATCTCTACCACCTGGGGCTTGCGCTACGCAATCTTCACCGCGTTTCTCGCAACGGCTGCCTACAATTTCTTCTTCTTGCCCCCGCTCTTCCGGTTCACCATCGCCGACCCGCAGAACTGGATCGCGCTCGTAGCTTTTCTTGTTACTGCAGGCGTGGCCAGCCAACTCTCGGAGCGGGCCCGGCGCGGAACAGAGTATGCGGACCAGCGCAGAAGGGAAGTGGAAAAGCTGTACGCATTCAGCCAACAGCTGTGGTTGAGCGAGAATGTGTTCGAATTGCTGAATGTCATTCCGAAACATCTGGTGGATGCATTCGATGTCAGCGGCGCGGCCCTGTTTCTTGACGGGAAGCAGGAGGCGTATTTTCTGGATGATCGCAGCCGAACCTTGTTCCCGAGCGACCAGCTGAAATCGATCAGCGATCGTGGCGAACCGGTTCTGGATCGTCAGCAGCACGTCTGCTATATGCCAGTGCGTATGGGAGTGAGATCGGTCGGCGCTCTGGGGCTGGCCGGATGCATTCTCTCGCGCGAGAGCCTGGAGGCAATTGGCAGTCTGGTCGCGATCGCGATCGAGCGCGCCAACACTGTCGAAAAACTAACTCGAAGTGAAGCGGCCCGCGAAAGTGACCGGCTTCGTTCGGTCTTGTTGGATTCGGTCACTCATGAGTTCCGCACGCCGCTAACTTCGATTAAGGCATCAGCCGAAACACTTCTCTCTAACACGAATCTCGACCCAGCCCAGCGCACTGATCTGCTCCAGGTAATCAATGAAGAAAGCGACCGGCTCAATCGCCTGGTCGGTGAGGCCGGAGAGGTCGCCCAACTGGACGCCCACCAACTCCATTTTCAAATCGAACCGCATCAGATGCGCGAAGCCGTCGATCAGGCCGTTAAGAATTCCCAGCCGGCATTGCGCAACCATCCTCTCGAAATCTCGATCTCACCAAACCTTCCTCCGGTTCGAATGGATTTCGAGCGAATCACCGAGGTGATCTCGCAACTTCTGGATAATGCAGGAAAGTATTCCTCGGCGCAGGCTCCTATTCACATCATTGTCGAGGCGGAGGGATCGGAAGTGGTCACGAGTGTAGCGGATCAAGGTCCTGGCATCGACCAGATGGAACAAGAAATGATTTTCGAGAAGTTTTATCGCGGCCGAGATCAACGCATGCTGATGCCCGGCACGGGTATGGGACTTCCGATTGCGAAAGCGATCGTCGAATTGCACGGAGGCAAGATCGGCGTGATCAGTCAGCTGGGTCGAGGCTCGGTGTTCCATTTTTCGCTGCCCGCGGAGTAACCATTTGCGGTGCCCCCCATTTTTGGGTGATGGCAGGAATAGATCTCCTGTCAAGTGGACAATCCAAGCGATGACGACGTAAAGTCTGCACGTGATCAGCCGCACCAGTCGGGATCTTCTCCATGTTCACGCCGAGCGGCACGGCGGAAGGACAGCAGTCGTCGATTCGCAGGGAACGTTCACTTATCTCGAACTGCTTGATGCCTCGATGCGCGTGGCCACCGCGCTACTGGCCGGCCAGGAGGATCTGCACCAAGCTCGCGTGGCGTTTCTGGTTACGCCAGGATTTCAGTGGGTTGCTGTGCAGTGGGGTATTTGGCGGGCAGGTGGCGTTGCTGTTCCGCTACCGCTAAGTTCCACGAAGCCCGAGCTGGAATATCTTATCGACGACAGCGCAACAGTGGCATTGTTGTTCGACACTGCTGCTGCCGGTCTTTTGGAACCAATCGCCGCCGCTCGTGGGATTCGCGCATTTCCATGTGAGCATCTGCTCGCTTCTCAGACGGCGCGATTGCCGGAAGTCAGCAGCGAGCGTCGCGCGATGATTCTCTACACCAGTGGCACCACCAGCCGGCCCAAAGGCGCGGTCACTACTCATGCCAGCATTACTGCGCAAATCATAAGCTTGGTGGAAGCTTGGGAGTGGTCTGCCGACGATGCTATTTTGCTTTGCCTGCCGTTGCATCACGTGCACGGAATCATCAACGTTGTGTCTTGCGCGCTGTGGTCGGGAGCGACGTGCCACATGCTGCCGAGATTCGATGCGAATACGGTATGGGACCATATTGTCGGTGGCAGACTCACCTTGTTCATGGCGGTGCCGACCATATACGCGAAGCTCATCGCTACATGGGAGTTGGCCTCGCCGGCGCACCGCGCGGACCTGACACAGGCATGCGCCAGATTGCGCTTGATGGTGTCCGGTTCGGCAGCATTGCCGGTGAGCACTCTGCACCGCTGGAAGGAAATCAGCGGCCACACTCTGCTTGAGCGTTACGGCATGACGGAGATCGGCATGGCACTTTCGAACCCGTTGCGGGGCGAGCGTGTACCAGGCAGCGTGGGTACACCGCTGCCGAGCGTCGAAGTTCAACTTGTGGGAGACAAGGCTAATCCGGTTCCGCCCGGAACGCCGGGCGAAATCGAAGTCCGTGGTCCGAACGTTTTCACGGAGTACTGGGGCCAGCCCGACGCAACACGCGATGCCTTCCGCGATGGCTGGTTTCGCACCGGCGACACTGCGGTGGTCGAGGGCGGTGTGTATCGCATTCTTGGCCGGGCGAACGTCGACATCCTCAAGACTGGCGGACATAAGGTATCAGCGCTGGAAATTGAGCAGGCGTTGCGCGCACATCCTGCGGTAGCGGAATGTGCCGTCGTCGGCGTACCGGATCCTGAGTGGGGAGAGCGCGTCGCTGCCGCCGTTGTGCTGCACGATGGCGCTGGATTGGATCTCTCGTCTTTACGTGCCTGGGCCAAGGAATCACTAGCCACTCACAAACTGCCTTCCCGCCTTCTCGTGATGGATGCGCTTCCTCGCAATGCGATGGAGAAGGTAATAAAGCCCGCACTAGTAAAAATGTTTCAGACTTCGGGCAGCGATCCCACGGCCTAGGTATTCCTGCTAGCGCCGCATGTTATGCTCCTGCCCACGGAGAAGAAAAACCGCGTGGCTGTTGGAGTAGCGAATCGGCCGATCCGCACGAAGCTCTCACGGGACCAAATCACGGGATTCTGGGGAGCGTGGGCCGGATGGACACTTGACGGCATGGATTCGGTGATCTATGCACTGGTCCTCAGTCCCGCACTCACGGAACTGCTTCCGAAGTCTGGCTACGAAGCCACTCCAGCCAACGTCGGGTTCGCCGGATCGATTCTGTTTGCTCTCTTCCTTGTGGGATGGGGACTGTCGCTAATTTGGGGGCTGATTGCCGATAGGTTTGGGCGCAGCCGTGTGCTCGCTGCCACCATCTTTGTTTATGCCACATTCACGGGCCTGGCTGCGTTATCGCAGACGGTGTGGCAATTGGGATTGTTCCGGCTGCTCGCGGGGATTGGCATCGGTGGCGAGTGGGCGCTGGCGGGAACGTACGTTGCCGAAGCGTGGCCGGAAGATCGCCGCAAAATGGGCGCGGGATATTTGCAGACTGGCTACTATGCCGGTTTTTTCCTGGCGTCCGCTCTTAACTATACGATCGCAGCGCGCTATGGCTGGCGTGCCATGTTCTGGTGCGGGCTAACGCCCGTCGTCGTGGCTACCTTTGTTCTGTCCCGAGTGAAAGAACCTGAGCGCTGGAAGGAAAAGGTCAAAGTGAAAGCCGATGGCGGACTTTCGTCTCTGCGGCGAATCTTCAATCCTCCTTACACAAGGCGCACGCTGGTCAACACTCTTCTATTGGCATCGGCCATTTGTGGCTTGTGGGCGGCAGCCGTGTATGCGCCGACGGCGGTCATCAGCCTCGCTAAACGTGAGGGCATATCACAAGCGGAAGCCGTGCGGACATCTTCCTTCGGAATGGGGTTGCTATCGTTGGGGACGATCCTTGGATGCCTGGCAGTCCCTCCATTGGCCGAACGAATTGGCCGCAAGCGAACTCTCGCTTTCTACTTTCTCGGCATGGCAATTTGTATTCTGCTGAGCTTTGGCTGGGCGTTCTACCTGGCGCACGGATTACGCCAATTCATCGCAGTGCTGTTCTTCCTGGGCTTCTTTGGCGGGAACTTCACGATCTTCAGTCTCTGGCTGCCAGAGCAATACCCGACCGCGGTTCGCGCGACCGCATTTGCCTTCACGACTTCGTTCGGACGTTTCATTGCTGCCGGGGTGAACTTCGCTCTCGGAGCGCTGGTCAGCCGGATGGGAACTCTCGGTAAGCCGGTTGCGTTTACGTCGATTGCCTTTGGAATCGGTTTGTTGGTCATTCCCCTCGCAGTGGAAACTCGGGGAAGAGTTCTGCCTGACTAAAGAGGGCACAGCATATTTTCTTTCGAAACTAGTGCGCGGTATTCGCCAAACCGAGATAGTTGCCGTAGCCAACAATCATTGTCGATGCAACCAACAGAAAGAGTGCTAAAGCAAGAAGTGATCCGGCACGAGTACCGGCGCCTTTCCACTCTTTGAAGCCGATTCCCCAAAGGCTGCTGAAAATGATGATGCTGGCCATGTGTAGCGTCCAACTAGAGAAGCCATAGTGTCCCATCTGGCTCTCGCCCATGGTGTAGAAGAAGAATTGGAAGTACCAGGTTGTGCCTGCCAGAGCGCAGAGAAGATAGTTGCGAAGCATGGGCGCCTGGACGACGACCGGCGGCGGCGCTTCGGACATCAGGGCAACCCGAGTTCCTCCCTGGCGAGATGAGCCGATATGCTCCACCACTTCGCGGCTGGGCGCGTCGACTGCAGTCTCGATGATCGGTTCGTCCTTAGGCCCGTTCACTCGAATCTGCGAATCGAAGAACTGATAGCCAGTCTTGTTGCGCGTGAGAAGGATCAAGCACCAGATGAAGTTGGTGAGGAAACCGCCCACTAAGACCACGATCAGCACTGGCAATCCCTGCCATAGTTTGGCGGTACCGTGCTGCAGGGTGAGAGTCTTAATCGGATCACCTGCCGCCAACCCGTAAGCAAAGCACGCGCTCATGACACCGGAGAGAACAGCGACGCCAATCCCTTTTCGCAGATCGAACTCTTGAATTGCAGCTCTTTGCTGCTCGGGTGACATGACGCGCTCCTTGGAAATACCTGCCAGGCCAGCCGCGGTAATTCCGGCGAGACAGACGAAAATTCCGAACAGAATCACGCGGCCTGAAGAAGTGCCGACAACCTGGGTCACGAATTCGCCACGGAAAATTGGGGGCATGAGCGTGCCAAAAGCGGCGCACAGCCCAAGCACAACCGCCATCCCTAGTGACAGGCCGAGGTAACGCATGGTGAGACCGAAGGTGAGTCCGCCGACGCCCCACAACAGTCCGAAGAAGAAAGCCCAGAAAAGCGCGGACCCAGGCGCTTGACCCAGCACAGCGAAGAGATCTTTGGTGAGGAGCGAAGCCAGAACCCACGGGGCGATGATCCAACTGAAGAATCCCCCCGCCAGCCAGTACGTCTCCCATGCCCAGTGCTTCACGCCCTTATAGGGAACGTAGAAGCTGCCCGAGGCCAGGCCGCCGAGCCAGTGAAAAAGGACTCCCAGTGCCGGGTTTGGATTCATAGCTCCTCAAGTATGACTTAAAGGTGGAAGACTTCCTCCAACGGACGCATTGCGCGATCGGGGAGAACTCCGTCGGGCTGAGCAAAAAAATCACCCATCTCCCGTTGCCATCTTTCGTTCACATCGCGCCGGGCCATCCCTGCGCGCGCGCGCTCAAAGTCCTCAGTCTCCAGATACCCGACGAGAAGACCGTCATTGCGCAGGAACAGGGAGTAATTCCCCCAGCCGGTTTCACGGAGAGCTGTTTGCATCTCGGGCCACACCTGACGGTGGCGTTTCTTGTACTCTTCGAGGCGTTCCGGCTTGACTTGTAGCACAAAGCAGATGCGCTGCATCTCCAGCTCCTTAACAAAAATCACCTAACGAAGATAGGCTTCTGATAAGCCACCATCTACCGGGATCACATGTCCAGTCGTCTTGCCGCTCTGATCACCGGCCAGCCAGACGATCGCATTCGCGCAATCTTGCGGCAGTATGGGGCGCTTAGTCAGCGTGCGCTGCGCGTAGAAATCGGCTAGCTTGCCACGCAGCTCTTCCGTCGTCTCGGACTCTGAGAATTCGATTTTGTACTTCTGCAGGGATTGCATGACGCGATCGCGCGGGAACATTGTGGATCCAGCGACGACCGTTGCTGGCGCGATCCCATTCACCCGTACATGAGGGCTGAGCTTGATGGCGAGTTCGCGAATCAAGTGATTCAAGGCGGTCTTGCTCGTGTCGTAGGCCTCGCTGCCTTTCTTGGGAACCACTGCATTTGCTGAACTGGTAAGGACCATCGTGACAGGCAGGCTTTGATCTTTGAATACCCAATCGGTTTGGCGGGCTAGGAGGTAATTCCCGGTTACATTCACCAGAAATGTCTTAGCCCATTGTGCTTCAGAAAGCTCTCCATCGGGACCGGGCACAGGATAAATCGCTGCGGTGTTCACAACGATATCAATGCCGCCAAACTTCGAAATTGTGAATCGGACCGCTTCGGCTAGAGACTGCGATGAACTGAGATCAACGGCGGTCGCGGCTACCAATTCTGTCGAACTGTGGGCGCCGATCTCCTCAGCTACTTTGCTGCCGCCTGTCTGATCGAAATCGGCAACAACAACGTGTGCTCCCCTGCGGCCGAGGAGTAGGGCCACTTCACGGCCGATTCCGCTGGCTCCTCCGATGACGAGGGCGATCTTGCGGCTGAACTCCGCTTCGGCGGGCATGCGCTGGAGTTTAGCTTCTTCCAGAGCCCAATACTCGATGCGGAATGCCTCCGATCGTGGCAACGCAACATAGTTGTGAAATTCAGTGAATTGTTTGGACTGCTCCGCAGTCCGTGCCTGTGGCAGCGGATGGGAGACTTTCCCGTCCTCCAGAGCATTAGCTCCCGCCATCACATGGATGGCGTTGATAAAGAACTCAGTCGTGATCCGGGCTTCCTTTTTGTTCTTACCAAAGCCGAAGAGGCCCAGTCCGGGGATGACAACGACCGACGGATTCGAGTCGCGAAGTTTGGGGGACTCGCTGCTGGCCCACTCTTCGTAATACTTCGTATAGCCTTCACGATAGCCAGCAACCTCGTTATGGATGCGGTTCTTAAGGGCCTGAACGTCTTCTTTGGCAGGATCCCAACCGATGAACCACGGACTGACTCGTGTTCGCAAGAAGTGGTCGGGACAACTGGTTCCAAGAGAGCTCAGTTCCTTGACCCACTTCGATCCGGCAAAGGCTAGTGCATCGTCATCGTCGGCATAATGCGCGACGACTCGGCGGTGCGAGGAGACCGTGCCGCGCAGCGCGGGAAGAATCTGCGTGGCGATGGCCTTGCGGTCCTTAACCGGGGGATGCTTGACCCCGCCGAACAGAGAACCCTTCTTTGCCTGATGCTGCTGAATGAATTCTCCCATCTGGTCGATGGTGTGGACGCTGTTCAGATAGCAGTCCCGCTGCGTCATTCCCCACGTGAACAGGCCGTGGCCTCCGAGGATCAAGCCTTCGACGCCGGGGTTCTCTTTGACGGCTCGTTCAATGAGCAGTGCCAGTTCAAAGCCTGGCCGTTGCCATGGAACCCAGACGATTTTGCGTCCGAATTCCTTGTTGAATTGATCCAGCTGACGTTTGCCATTTGCGCTGGCAGCCAGTGCAATCGCCCAGTCGGGATGCAGATGATCGACATGCGTAAACGGAAGGAACGCATGCAAAGGAGTATCGATAGACGCCGCCACGCGATTCTCGCCAAAGGCAGAGAGTGGATAGTAGCGCACCATCTCATCCTCATACTTCTCGCCGCGGTACAGTTCCTTCAGTTGCTCCATGCGATCGAGATAAAGAAGAGCGAATCCCGACTCGGCAATCGAGCCGATGTCGCCGCCACTGCCCTTGACCGCCAGCACGCGGACCGGTGTTCCGGTAAATGGGTCGGGCAGATCGATCTTTGAACTTGTGTTTCCGCCGCCGAAGTTGGTGATGCGGAGATCCGCGCCCAGCAAATTGGAGCGGTATCGCAAAAGCGCCAGTTGATTGTCACCTAGTTCGCGGGCGTGGGGCTCGTTCCACAAGTCTTTCAAATACGTTGTTTCTTTAATTTCAGGCATAAGTCATCTCGCAATACTGTTCGAATCGCTCGGTCTGGCGCGTCCAATTGTCAGTCTCTACCGGATCGAAGACCTCCGTCGGAAAGGATCGGTCGATGATGCTGCGCACCTGCTGAAGCGACGAAGCTTCGCCGGTTGCCAGGATTTGCATGGCGATGTTCCCCAGTGCGGTGGCCTCGGCGGGCCCAGCCAGCACCCTTTTCCCCGTCGCATCGGCAGTGAACTGATTGAGCAATCGATTCTTCGAGCCACCGCCGATCACGCGAACCTGATCGATGCGCTTTCCGCACAACTGCTCCAGACTGCGCAAAACCAGTCGATACTTCAGGGCCAGACTCTCGAGTATGCATCGCACATAGGCGCCCGGAGTCGCCGGTGTGGGTTGACGCGTCTTCCGGCAAAATTGATCGATGGCGATGAGCATATCGGTTGGATGAAGGAAGGCTTCGTCATCCGGATCAACGAGATGAGTGAAGGCGGGTTCGCGACTTGCCAATTCGACCAGCTCCCGATAGTCAGAACCCTGCCCCCGTGGGCTCCAGCAATTTCTGCAACCCTGCAACATCCAGAGTCCCATCACGTTCTTCAGCAGCCGCGTCGTTCCGTTCACTCCGCCTTCATTGGTGAAGTTCAACCTAAGTGCCTCGCTAGTGACGATGGGTGCATCGAGTTCGGTGCCAATCAGCGACCAGGTTCCGGAACTCAAGAACGCAGTGCCGTCGCGAGCTGTGATCGCGGCGACGGCAGATCCGGTATCGTGGCAGGCGGGAGCAATCACCGGAGTCCCCGCCAAAGAGGAGTTCAGCGCGAGGGATGGGAGGATCGTGCCTAAGATCGAGCCCGGCTCGACGATCGGTGCCGGCGGGCTGGAGTTCAGCCCTAGCTTGTGCATGAGATCGATTGCCCATGTGCGCTTGACCGGATCGACGAGTTGGGTCGTCGTTGCATTCGTAAATTCGCAAACCGCATTCCCGGTCAGCCAATAGTTGAAGAGGTCCGGTATGGTGAGCCATTGCTTCGCTGCCGCGATGATTGTGGGCGTGTCGCGCTGAGCAGCGTAGAGCTGATAGAGCGTATTGATGGGCATGAACTGGATGCCCGTCGCCCGATAGATCTGATCCCTCGCGACCTTTCGAAAAACGTCGTCCATCACGCCCTCGGTGCGGCGGTCGCGATAGTGATAGGGATTCTGAAGCAATTCACCGCGCTCGCCGAGCAAAGCGTAATCCACGCCCCACGCGTCCACGCCGATCCCCGCCAGTTCCATCTGTTCCACGCAAGTCAAGGCCTTCCGCACCTCGAACCAGAGGCGAGGAGCGTCCCAGTGAAGGGAACCGCCGTACTCAACGGGTTCATTCCGAAAGCGATGGACTTCCTCGGTTGTCAGAATGCCGGATTGCAGACGCGCCAGAACTGCGCGTCCGCTTTCGGCTCCGAAATCGAAGGCCAGATAAGGTTTCGGGTGAGTGGGGCTAGGCATACGAAGACACGTTTTGGGAATTCTTCACCGCCCGCTCTTTCGTGATGCGTTCCAGGTAGCCACTCTGCCGGAAGGCTTCCATCGGGTCTTTTGGCAGTCCCTTGGTCTCTCGCCACTCCTGGATTGCGGGTCGGACATCGGTTGCGAAGGCGTCCTGCAACGCCGTTTCGGCATCGACCAGATTGCAGCTCTTCTGGGCTGTCGCGAGCTTCTTCGTATCGACTAGCGCTGCTTTGGCGAAGAGTTGCTGGGCCATGGTCACAGTCTGAATCATGGCTTCCATCTTGCCTTTCAGGTTATGGCTCTGATCGACCATGTAGGCGATGTCGGCGCGCTGGCCGGTTTCCCATTCAAAGAAGTGGATCTCATGGAAGATGCGAAATACCTGATAAGGATCGATGGAACCCATGGTCAGGTCGTCATCGGCGTAGCGGCGATCATTGAAGTGGAAACCGCCCAGCATGTTCTCGCACAAAAGCCAGGCAACGATTTGTTCAATATTTTGCGCCGCGTAGTGGTGCCCCGTATCGACCAGAACCTTGGCTTGCGGGCCGGCCGCGCGTGACAGCAGCAAAGCCATTCCCCAGTCTGCAATGTCGGTGTGATAGAAGGCAGGCTCGAACGGTTTGTACTCGACCAGCATCCGTTGGTTCGGCGACAACTGCTGATGCGCCGTTTTCAGGCCGTCGGCGAACCATTCTTTGCGTTGCCGGATGTTGGCGGTGCCTGGATAATTCGATCCGTCGGCAAACCAAAATGAGATGTCTCTGCTGTTGAGCCGCCGCGCGATTTCAATGCTGTCTTTTGTGTGCCGCATGGCGCGCTGGCGGATGCCTTCATCCGGATTGCCGAACGATCCATACTTGTATTCCTGATCCTGAAAAAGATTGGGATTGATGGATCCGGGAGCAACGGCATAACGGCTCGCGAAACGCTTGATCTCGTCTGTGCTTTGCACTCCAGCGGGACAGTCCCACAACACATGCAATGCCACTGTCGGACAGACACCTGTGAGGAGGTGCACCTGGCCCGCATCGCTGAACTTTTCCTCAGTAGTGGTGGCCGCTGCAAGTTGAATGAATTTTCCGAAACGGGTGCCGGTATTGGCGAATCCCCACGATGGCAACTCAATGCGGAATGTCTCAAGGGCGGCAAAAACCTTGTCACTCGTGGACGAACCCATGCAAACCTCTCTTAGCGACGGAAGACTACATTCGATCTCTCACGCAGTCACGGTTTTCTTTGGCAAATCCTAGTGTTTCGCACAGCGAAATACCTTAACAACACATCACGCGAGGCAAAGAGCCGAGAAGGCAAGATATCGATTCTGACCCCGATGACTTGCCTGCCCAATGTGCGAGTGCAGGCCGCCGCGCCGATTTCGCTTTGTAGAATCCAACGGTCAATTGCCGTTTGACGCGGAAGGGAGTTGCCCTGCAAATTCCGCGGCATTTACAGCATAAACGATTTTGTTGAGCGATACTGAGGACGATCAATCTTTCTGCCAAGAATTCCTGCGCAATAACAAATATCTTGCACCGGAACTACTCTTGGTCCTTCCTTCGCTTGCTGGTGGCTCTGCCCATGTCGCCATCGCAAATTTCGCTTTGCAAAATGAAAAAAATGGATCATTATGTCGCACATATGAGCCCCGTCGCTCAGACCCGTGACCGGTACCTCGTCAAGTCCATTATTCACTCCTCACAGCTATTAAGCGCATTTCACTCGCCAGGCGAAGCGTTGCCACTTAAAGAAATTTGTGCGCGATGCGGCCTGCCAAAGACGATGGTGTTCCGGCTTCTCTATACGCTCGAAAAATGCGGCATGGTCGATAAAGTTGGTCAAAACCTTTATCAGTCCCGCGTGCGCCCGTGGAAGCAGCGGCTCTACCGTTTGGGATATGCGGCGCAGGGCACCGATTACCAGTTCTCGCGAGAAGTGTCTGAAGGCTTGCAGCGAGCAGCCGCTGCCGAAGGCATCGAACTCATCTCTCTCGATAATCGCTACAGCGCCAAGACCGCGCAACGAAACGCGGACTTGCTGGTGCGCGAAAAGGTCGACCTGGCGATCGAGTTTCAAACCGACGAGGAAGTCGCGCCGATCGTCGCGGCAAAGTATCGCGAGGCAGGCATTCCCATGATCGCGATCGATATCCCTCATCCCGGCGCGACTTATTACGGCGCGAATAACTATGAGGCCGGGTTGATCGGCGGCCGTTATCTAGGCCGATGGGTCAAGGAGCATTGGCACTCGGAAGTGGATGAGATTCTCCTGCTCGAGTTGAAGCGGGCAGGGAACCTTCCTCGCATGCGTTTGTCAGGATTGCTGGTAGGAATCAATCTGGTATTGCCCAGCGCCGCGAATTGTCACGTGACGTACCTGGATGGCGACGGGGAGCTGGGGCCCAGCTTTGAAGCCGTACGAAGACATCTCCGTTCCTCGCATGCGCGGCATGTGCTGGTGGGCGCAATCAATGATCCCAGCGCACTCGGCGCATTGCGTGCTTTTCAGGAAGCGGGCCGTTCGGAGAACTGTGCCGTCATCGGACAAAATGCGTCACCCGAGGGAAGAGCGGAATTGCGTCAGCCCAAAACTCGCTTCGTCGGTTCCGTGGCTTACTTCCCCGAACGCTACGGCGAAAACTTAATCAGAGTCAGTCTCGATATTCTGAACCAACGTCCGGTGCCGCCGGCAGTATTCGTTGAGCACAAGCTGGTGACGCCTGGGACCGTAGATCACTACTATCCGAACGACGCGCTGGCCAACCTGGTTCGAACCGATCCTTTCGACTCAGCCCGGCAACATTTGGCCCACTAGATCGAGCTGGCCAATAAAGCCCGTTTGCGTTCTCTGAGTTTGTTTAGCGCACCCTGCTCATTCCGCAAGCTCCACGCTCTCTAGCAATCACCTGAAAACTTTCTGCAATGCAAAACGAAATGGGTCGCAAGGTTGCCTGTGGCGCGCAGAAAACGCAATGGAACTTACGCGTGAATCGGTTGCTAAATAACGATTTGGCGCTCACGCCGTCCGCTATCCTGCAGGTTTTTCACCGCGAAATGCGGATGGTTTTCAGGTTGCGAGTTGACGATGCTCGGCAGTCAATGGGAGCATCCGCCCCCAGTAGACGGCGACGTGGGTTTTGGGGCTGGGGAAAGTTCCATCATCAGGTTTCTGAGACGTGGGATTGATCCCTATTCCACGAAGTTGCAAACGTCGCCAGGAGAAAACCTCATGTCCGCGACGACACGCATTCTCTCGTTCTGCCTTTTGATCACTTCAGCAGTGCACTTGTATGCTCAGGGCGGAGCCTACGGAACCATCCTAGGAACTGTCAAGGACAACTCTGGAGCCGTGGTGGCCAAGGCGGGAGTCGACGTCACCAACGTGGCCACGAATGTAATCAAACACACGGAAACTACCGCTTCGGGGGACTTCACAGTTCCTTATTTGGCGCCGGGAACCTACCGCGTGACTGTGCAGTCGCAGGGATTTCAGAAGTCTGTCGTGGACAACATCGGATTGGTGGTCGGCCAAGAGGCTCGTGCCGACGTAGCCCTAAAGACGGGCGCAGTCTCTGAGACTGTAGAAGTTCAGGCCAGCGCCGTCGCGCTCGATACTGACAGTTCGGCGGTCTCACAGCTCGTAAGCCAGAGGCAAGTAGAGGAGCTGCCGCTCAATGGGCGAAATTTCCTGAGTCTGCTTTTCATCGGCGCCGGTGCTGTCCAGACCGTCGGCGAACAGGGCCAAATGCGCCAAGGGGCAGGGAATGCCATCAGCATTAACGGCGGGCGGCCTGAGTCCAACAACTATACGCTGGACGGATTGATCAACACCGATACGTCGCTCAACACTCCGGCAGTGATTCTTTCACAGGATGCCATCCAGGAATTCAAGGTGGCCAGCGAGAATTACGCTGCGGAGTATGGCTACAGCGCCAATCAAGTCAACATCATCAGCAAGAGTGGCACAAACCAGTTACATGGTACAGCATTCTTATTCGACAGAAACAACGCGTTCGACGCTTACACGCCGACGCCGTTTCAAACGACCCCGACCAAGCCGGTGCTGCGTCAAAACCAGTTCGGCTTTGTGGTCGGTGGCCCGGTATACATCCCCAAAGTTTACGACGGACGCAACAAGACGTTCTTTTTCGTGAACTATGAGGGCTGGCGAATTGCGAATGGATATATCCAGAATGGAATTGTTCCTACGGCGGCGGAACTGAATGGGGATTTCTCGGCTACCGGCCTTCCGGCCTTCGATTTGACCGCGGGATCGCCCTGCCAACTGGCACTCACTTCAAGCCCGAACGCGCTACCCTGCATGCCGGGCGACCCCCAAACCGGCCTGGCATTTACCGGGCCCGTTCCCGCAAACCGTTTTTCACGCTTGGCGACGGTAGCGCTTGCGGCCAACGTCATTCCGAGCCCGACTCCGGCCTGCGTGAGCAACCCCGGTTCGTGTGCGGGCGGTAACTACCAGTTGGTTCGAACGCTGCCCAACAACACCGACCAGCAGACCTACAAGCTTGATCAGACCCTGGGCCGTTTCGGATCGGTGTTCTTCCGCTACACGAAGGCAGACTTTTCAAATGAGAACCCACAGAACCTCGGAACAGAATTTAGCCTGAATCAGTTTACGCAAAACAGCACCAGTTGGATGGTTTCGCACAACATTCCCCTTGGGCACAGTATCGTCAACAGTTTTCGCTTTGGACATCTGGATGCCATTGCCATCCAGGGTGCGCCAGCTGCGTCGAGCAGCCAGATTTCTGCTTTGGGCGTGACTGGGGTCTTCACCAACCTTCCAGCAAGTTACGCGGCAGGTTTCCCCACGATCAACTTTGAGGGAGCTCTGCTGGGCAGCTACGGCAGCCCGGGTAACAACCCGACGACCAGCGACGTACCGACGTGGGAATTCTCCGATTCCATGACTATGGTGCACGGAAAGCACACCATCGGAGTGGGATTCGACTATCGCCGCTTTATTTCGAAGAGAAACCTCTCCGGAAACTTCTTGGGCGGTTATAGCTACACTAACAACAATGTCCTGACCAACAGCAACACCGTAGGGGGTGTTCAGCAGTGTGCGACCTCCCTCTGTAGCACAGGGAACGAAGTAGCGGATTTCCTTCTCGGCTATTACAACGGTGCCAACACGTTTCAACCGGGACCTTTCAGCAATCCAAGTATCGCCGGCAACTTGAATCAGTACCACTTTATGTACTTTGCTCCGTATGTGCAGGACGACTGGAAGGTGAACAGCCGCCTTACTTTAAACCTCGGACTGCGCTGGGACTACCGATCTGTGCCTTATGAACAGAGTAACAAGTTCTTCTGGATCGATGATCAGAACACGAGCGGTGGAGGATTGTGTTTCGCTGATCAGGCCTTGGCAAACGACGGTGTCGCGCCGCCAGGGAACGGCTTCTATCGTTATTGCGGCCGGCACAATCCTGCCGACGGTTCCAAAACTCCATTCGCCCCCCGCCTTGGGTTTGCCTGGCGTCCGTTCGGCGGCGACAAGACAGTGGTCCGCGGTGGCTACGGAATCTTCTGGGATTCATCGGAGAGCCGCGAGATAGACGATTCCGGCGACCTATATCCTTTTGTCGAGCGCACTTCGCTTTCACCCAATTCGCAATCGGCCACTGCAGCGCCCAAGTTGACCGATCAACTGTTCCCCGCTCAGACTGCGGTTGTTCCCGTGACCGCTCCGAATAGTCAGTTTGTTGCGGTCATTGTTTCCGACCACCCAAGGAATCCCTACGTGCAACAGTACACAGTCTCGGTGCAGCGTGAGGTGGCTCGCAACACCACGCTCGAGGTGAACTACGTTGGGAATCGGGGACTCCATTTACTGGATCGCATCGACCTCAACACACCTTCCGTCTTGACCGGAACCCAACTGGCAACTTGCCAGGCGGCGTTTGCCGGCCTTCCCGCAACCAATAACATCTATCTCGCGAACCAGTGCCCTTTCTATGCACGTCAGCCCCTGCCTAACTTTGCAATTCCCGGTCCTTTGAATAGCTCGTGGACCGGCTACTCCAATTACAACGGCGGGAATGTGAAACTGGAACATCGTGGAGGCAGTTTCGCGCTGTTGACCGTTTACACCTACGCAAAGAGCATGGACGACAAATCCGCTGCCGCCGGGATCGGAGCCAATGGCGCCGGCTTTGCCGGACATATGGACGATCTGAATCCGCACCTGGACTACGCTCCCTCAGATTTCAGCGTGAAGCATCGTTTCGTGAACAGCATCGTTTACGCCCTTCCGGTGGGGCGTGGAAAGCGCCTCCTGGGTGACATAAATAAGGCAGAAAATATGCTGATTGGCGGATGGCAACTGAGTATGATCACGACATTCCAGACCGGATTCCCTTTCTCGATAAACGCGTCAGATCCGGGAGCCTATTTGAGTTTCGGGATGCGCGCCAATCAATCGGGCAGTCCCAGCCCGATTGGCGGGAAGAACATTAATCATTGGTTCAACGTCTCTGCATTCACTCAGCCCGCCTTCGGTGTATACGGTGACTCCGGACGGAACATACTCACTCAACCAGGAATCAATAACTGGGATATCGGACTGGGCAAGACGTTCCAGTTCACCGAAAGGGTTGGTTTCCAGTTCCGGGTTGAAACTTTCAACACGTTTAACCACACTCAGTATGGGGTCGACCCAACTACCCAGGCTTCCGGGGGACCGGGCCAAAGTGCGGTTGATGGAACTCTCGGGACTGTTCAATTCGGGGAGGTCACCAGCGCTCGTCCTGGCCGAATTATTCAGTTCGGCGGCAAAGTCATCTTCTAGAAGCTTGGCAGTAAACCAAGCAACCCACCGCCAGGCCGACTGTGGCCTGGCGCGATTTTTTTGAGGTACACTCGCTCCGTGAAAGGCCGCCACGCATTCAACTGGGCTGTACTGGTTGTGCTGGTCCTCGCGGCCTCCGCCGCGTGCGCGCAGGACACAAGTTTGGTCGAACGCTACGCCGAGGAAGGGCAATCCGCCCTGGCAGCTGGACGTTATGCAGAGGCTGAGAAGGCGTTTGAAAAGCTGCGACAACTTGAGCCGGGGATGGCTGAAGTTCATGCAAATCTCGGCTTGATCTATTTCCAAGAGCGCAAGTTTGAACAGGCCGTTCCCACTCTGCGGCAAGCATTGAAGCTGAAGCCTGCTCTGACCAAGACCGACAATCTTCTCGCGATGTCGCTCTCAGAACTTGGTCGCTACAGTGAAGCCGTCCCGGGACTGGAGAAATGCCTTCATCATTCTTCCGACACCGAAATCAAGCGCATGTGCGGCCTGGAATTGCAGCGCGCCTACACTGGCCTGAAGAAAGACGACAAGGCGGTCGAAGTTGCGATGCAGTTGAACCGACTCTTCCCGGACGATCCCGAGATCCTATATCAGACCGGAAAGATCTACGGGAACTTCGCTTTTCTCACCATGGAGAAGCTGGCGCAAGTTGCTCCAACGTCGGTTTGGAAACATCTGGCGGCGGCGGAAGCACACGAGAGCCAGGGGTCTTACGTTCTGGCGATCCCGGAATATAACGAAGTGCTGAAGTTGGAGCCACAACGCCCGGGGATCCATTACCGCATCGGCCGAAGTCTGCTTGGGCGCTATTGGCAACGCCACTCGTTGGAAGATCTCACGGCCGCGGAAAAAGAATTCGAACAGGAATTACAAATCGATCCCGCCAACGCAAATTCCGCTTACGAACTTGGCGAACTCCGCCGCAAGGCTAATCGATTCGACGAAGCGCAACAATACTTCGAACAGGCGTTGCAGCACTATCCGGATTTTCCCGAAGCACAACTGGGCCTCGCGGCAGTGTTGCAGGCCAAGAAATTGAACGACCAGGCCGTGATCCATGCGCAACGGGCTGTTGCCATCGATCCCGAGAACGAAGTCGGCTGGTATCGTCTGGCCCAGATTCAGAAAGCGCTGGGCCACAATGCCGAACAGGAAAAGGCGCTGGCCGAATACCGGCGTTTGCATGACCGGTCAAGCCAGCAGCGTGGTTTGGAACCCGTATTTGCTCCTCGTGAAGTGACAAAGCAGGAGGTCGAACCAGCCGCGCAATGAGCCCATGCATCTAGCTAGCTAGGGCAGCGTCACAACGGCCACGGAATACCCGCCTAGGCTCACTGTCTCGCCACCCAGTTTCGTCATGGCGGGAGGCTGGAAACCGGTAGTTTGATCGACGTAGTCCAGCTGTCCGTCGCTGGCGCCTGTTACCGCAACATCGAATTTCCGATCGCGCTTGTTAACCAAGAGCATGCGATGTTTGCCGTCGTGCGTGACGAAGGCCAGAGAGTAGACATAGGGATTGTTCGGCATAGTCTCAATCTCGACCTGCTTATCGCCTGGGCCGAAGTGGTCGTGAAGCAGCTTGAGCACCCAGAAGCGCGCGTTTGGCTTCCCGTCATTCCAATCAACCATCGAGACGCTGGGGAATTGCGTGGGAAATCCGACAAGCTGTGACTCTCCGGCCACATCGATGCCGATTTGCGTAAGTTCGCCGAAGAGATATGCGTACATCGCACCAGCCAAGTTCCAGTAGGAATTTGGAATTGGCTGAGCCACGTGTCCCGGGGTCCCCTGAGCAAGATCATCGGCGGAAATCACGCCGAGTTCGTCGATCGTCGTCTTCGTCTCAGGAGACAATCGCCTGCGGATGGCCTCCACGTAGCGCACGGTCTTGAGGAATCCGTCTGCCTGAGCGAAATACGTGAACTGCTCCACTTCCGGAGTCTCGTCAACCGAAGGAACTGCATAAAAATGGTAGGAGATGAAATCCAACGGCACGCCCGGCTTGTGGTTCTTGTGATCAAGAAAATACTCAAAGTAGTGCGGATCGGTGGTCATGGCCAGAGCCAGCCCGACGAATTTCATGTCAGGCTGAACCTTCTTCATTGCTAAGACGACTTCGTCATAAAGCTTGGTGTAGGTTTCCGGCGTAATGTGGTGCTCGAAATCGATTTCATTCAGCACCTCCCAGTAGGGTATCGAGTAGTGGTATCCAGATTCGTGACGCTTGCCGAATTCATCGGTGAAGCCACCCTGCGTGTACCACGAGACGAGCCGGGCATAGTAGTCGGCGACTTCCTTCATGCTGGGATCGCGAAGCTCCGTCCCCTGCTCGTACGTCCAGATCACCTGCGCTGGATCTGCAGGATATGCGACTGGTTTGTCGGTGACGTACATCCATTGCGGGATTGTGCTGAAGTTGAGAATGACGGAATGTCCCTTCGTCGCTTCCAGAAAGTCGATAGTCATGGGATCGATCGGCGTAAAGTCCCAAGACGTTCTCCCATCTTTTGGGGGTTCCAGTTCGGCGACCCCGAGCTTCGGATAGGGAAGCCATGGAACGTAACGCACATAGTCCGCTCCGAGATCATGAAGAGCCTTGAACGCATTGTCATGCACGGGCGTGCCCCGCTGCAGAGGAGGATTGACCACAACCTGCAGCGTCGAGGTTGTCTGGGAAGTGTGGATGACCTTATCCCAGTGCGGCGTGACTTTGATGGGCTGTTCCTGAGCAGAGGAAGCCAAAGCGCAGCATATGAGAACAGCGATGTTCGTCATAATTCGTGACGCGAACCGAATGCTCATGCAATTCCTCCAGGGACATCGAAAGCAAGTACAGAATGCTGCACCAGCCTGTATTCGACGTCAACGCTCAATCTACAGACCGAAGCCGATTTCGTCATAAGAAACAATGGGGAATGGCATCGAAGCGGTTCAACATGCTCTTTGCCAGCGAATCCTTGTGCAAAGGACATGGCATCGAAAGCTGCGACCTTCGAAGTTTTTCCGGTATAGACTCGCGCGTTTCGCACTTCGAAATGCCGCTCTAGGTAGGCGGGAGGCTTGTGGCTCGGACGAACACGGGCTATGCTTCCCGATTTACAGGTCTTTCTCAACGGGACATTTTCAGAATGAATTCATCAGACGATCAACTCAAGGTCGGACTCTTCGGCATCGGTCTGGATACGTACTGGGAACAGTTCCCCGGGCTTAGGGATAGGCTCGTTGGATTCACTGAGCAAGTTGCTCGAAAGCTCGAGAGCTCTAGGGTAAGAGTAGTCAATCTCGGACTCGTCGATACTCCCGAGAAGTCCTTCGCAGCTGGGCACGAGTTTCGCAAAGCAGATGTTGATCTGATCTTTCTATACGTCACGACTTATGCTTTGTCTTCGACCGTGCTCCCTGCCGTCCGACGCGCGAAAGTGCCGGTCATTATTCTGAATCTCTCACCTACTCCCGCCGTTGACTATGAGCGATTCAATCGGTTGGGAGACCGCACTCAGATGACCGGTGAGTGGCTTGCCTTCTGCCAGGCTTGCCCCGTTCCGGAGATCGCAAACGTTTTTAATCGCTGCCGCATTCCATTCTTTCAGGTGACCGGAACGCTCGATGACGATCCGGTCGCCTGGGCTGAGATTTCCGATTGGGTCGAAGCGGCTCGCGTCGCGCATGTGATGGAGCACAACCGCCTTGGAGTGATGGGTCATTACTACGGAGGCATGCTCGACATTTACTCCGATCTCACGCAGCAATGTGCTTACTTCGGAGGCCACATCGAGATCCTTGAAGTCGAAGAACTGGCCGCCCTGCGACGCGACGTCAGCGAAGCCGATGCGATCCGCAAGGTCACGGAGCTCAGGAGTGCCTTCGATGTGCAGGCCGATTGTTCCCTGGACGAACTGCTGCGCGCCGCTCGCACTTCTGTGGCTTTGGATCGTTTGGTCGAGCGACACAATCTCGGCTCGTTCGCGTACTACCACAAGGGCGTGGGCAGTGCGGACAACGAGGACACGATCAGTTCGATCATACTGGGCACAAGCTTGTTGACTGCGCGTGGTGTGCCGGTCGCGGGAGAATACGAAATCAAGAATGTTCAGGCAATGAAAATCCTCGACACGTTCGGTGTTGGAGGTTCTTTCACCGAATACTACGCCGTGGACTACAGCGACGATGTCGTGTTGATGGGGCACGACGGCCCGGGTCATATTGCGATCGCCCAGGGAAAAACCAAAGTCCGGCCGCTGGACGTATATCACGGAAAGGTGGGGCACGGACTCTCGGTGGAGATGTCTGTGAAGCATGGTCCAGTAACTTTGCTGTCCGTCGTGCAAACCGTCGACGGGAAGCTCAAGTTGCTGACCGCGGAAGGAGAGTCAGTGCCCGGGCCGATTCTGGAAATCGGCAACGCCAACAGCCGGTACCGATTTGCTCTCGGAGTGAGAAACTTTATGAGTGAGTGGAACGGGCATGGCCCGGCGCATCATTGCGCTGTGGGAGTGGGGCACGTTTCCGGCAAGCTGAAGAAGTTGGCTGCTCTCCTCGCGATGGAATGCGTTCAAGTGTGTTAAAGCTAAGGCTCAGTATGGTCGCTCTGAACCTTTCCGTTCTGCAATGCGAAATGTGGCCCGGCCCGTCCCAAGAACCCGAAAGGACCTTGCCAATTCCAATCCCGCCATTTCTGCATGCTCAACCTAGTTTCTGGCGGTTATGAAGTGCCAGTGCTTTTCACACCGCGAAATTCAGGGGAACGGGAGTTCGCAAGTTGACACGAGTACCCGTCCGGTGAAACCATCCCGGCCATTCGACGATCAAGCAGTCATGTCCACGTCTGCTCTTCACGACACAGCTAATGCCTTCACGGCCTCGATCGATCCCGACAGGAGAATCGCTTGAACCACCCGACTCTGCTTAAGATGTTCGTCGCTCTTGCGGTCACTGTGGGTACCGCTTCGGCAGCGCCTGTTCACTTACGCTGTGAATACCGTGAAAACCCTCTGGGGATCGACGCACCGGCTCCTCACCTCTCCTGGCAAAGCGACAGCACCGAGCGCAATTGGAAACAAGTGGCCTACCAGTTATTGGTCGCGAGCAGCCTCGATGGGTTGCGCTCAGGGAAGCCTGATGTGTGGGACAGCGGTAAGGCGAACTCAGACGAGTCCGTCGGAATTGCTTACAAAGGCCCGGCTCTGGAGTCGCGGAAGCGCTACTACTGGCATGTTCGCGTCTGGGACTCGACGGGGAAAGCGTCCGATTCCGTCGAAGACGCGTGGTGGGAGATGGGCCTCCTTCACCCGGAAGACTGGAAAGCAAAGTGGATCACCTGGAGAAATCCGGAAGATGAAACCGACCGCAAGGATATCCGCTGGATTTGGCTAAAAGGACAAGATGCGCTCGCGGCAGTTCCGAAGAGTTCCGTAAATTTTAATTTGAATGTTCACCTCTCGGAGAAACCCCGCGCGGGAATGTTGTTCCTTGCAGTGCGCGGGGATTACTCCGCGATGGTGAATGGACACGAAGTTGACCACAAACACGAATGGGGAACGTTCGATCGACGTGACATCGCCGACGAACTCAAGATTGGCGACAACGTCGTGAACATCAAGGTCACCGCGCCGGACATCCCGGAGAGAGGTCCAAATGCCGGGGCTACGAGCACCAAGGCCGCACTTGCGGCGCTGATTAAGATCACGGACGCGAACGGCTCCATCAAGCGGTTCGCGTCTGGAGAAACCTGGCAAGCATCTGCAGAAAGCGATTCATCAGCGCAGGCCGCCAACGTCGTGGCAGATTTAGGCGACAAGCGACTCGGTGATCCCGGGCCCCTGCCTCAGCCCGCCGCTTCCTTCCGCCGGGCCGTTGACGTCTCGAAGCAGGTTCGCAGCGCCCGCCTCTATGTCACCGCTCTCGGCAGCTACCGCGTGTACCTCAACGGAACCCGCGTCAGCAGTGACGTGCTCACGCCCGAATTCACCGACTATCGAAAGCGTGTGTTGTATCAGACCTACGACGTCACAGAGTATGTAAATCGCGGCAAGAATCAGATCAGCGCACTTCTCGGCGATGGCTGGTATGGCAGTCCACTCACCTGGGTCGGAATGCACTTCTTCGCTCCGCCGGACCGTTTTCAGGCCCAGCTTGAGATCAACTATGCCGACGGCACTCACGACGTAGTCGTCACCGACGACTCCTGGAAAGCCTCAGCTTCCCCCATTCTCGAATCCCAGATCTATGGTGGCGAGACCTACGATGCCCGCCAGGAAAATACAGGCTGGCAACAAGCGAACTTTGACGATTCGCGTTGGAGTGCCGCGTCGATCGCCGACGCCCCATCGATTGCCGTTACAAGCCAGATCACAGCACCTGTCCGCGTAATCGACACTCTGTCGCCCAAAGAGGTGAAACCCTTACCGGATGGAGCCTACGTTTTCGACATGGGCCAGAACATGGTCGGATGGGTCACGCTCAAAGTGAAAGGCACCGCGGGCACGAAAGTGCGTCTGCGATTCGCTGAAATCCTGAACCCTGACGGCACGATCTACACGGCAAACTTGCGGAACGCCGACGCGACGGACACATACATTCTCAAAGGCGGTGGCGAAGAAACCTTCGCGCCACATTTCACGTTTCACGGTTTTCGCTACGTTGAGGTGACTGGATATCCCGGCAAGCCATCTCTCGACGCGTTCAAAGGGCAGGTCGTGAGCAGCGTAAGTGGCGAGCCTGCCGCCAAGGTGACGACCTCCAGCGACCTCGTCAATCACATGTGGGAGATCGGCCTGTGGGGCCAGCGAGGAAATTACCTCAGCATTCCGACCGACTGCCCGCAGCGCGATGAGCGACTGGGATGGATGGGCGACGCCGGAGTTTTCTGGCGAACCGGAAGCTACAACTTCGACGCGGCCGCCTTCTCGCAGAAGTTCATTCAAGACATCGTGGACGCGCAGACTAGCCAGGGAGCGTTTACCAACGTCTCTCCCAATACGCTTCCGTTTGGCGGAGGTGGAACGGAAGGAACCTCGGCATGGAATGAAGGCATGGTCGGCGCTCCGGGATGGGGCGACGCGGGCGTGATCGTTCCGTGGACGACCTGGGTGCAATATGCCGACAAGTCGGTGATCGAAAAGAATTGGGACGCGATGCAGCGCTGGATGGAGTTCATCCAGGACCGCAATCCCGATTTCATTCGGAAAAACGGAGTGGGGCCAAACTTTGCCGACTGGCTGGCGCCCGATCCCAATACAAATAAAGACCTGCTCGCAACCGCCTATTGGGCGTTGATTGCGAACATGATGTCGCAGATGGCGCACGTGGTGGGCAAGGAAAACGACGCCAAACACTACGCCGAAGTCGTGCAGAACATCAGGTCGGCTTTTCAGAAGACGTACATCAAAGATGACGGAACAGTCGGCACCGGAACGCAAACCTCTTATGTTGTCGGACTCTATACAAAGATGGCGCCTGAGTCACTCGAACCGGCGCTCATCGAAAAACTAGTAAAGGACATCGAGGGGCACAACTGGCATCTGTCGACCGGATTCCTCGGCACTCCTTTCCTGCTCTTCACTCTCGCTGATCACGGCCGGTCCGACGTCGCCTATCGCCTGCTGCTGAATGAGACCTATCCATCTTGGGGCTACATGCTTTCCAAAGGGGCAACCACGTGGTGGGAGCGCTGGAACGGTGACACCGGAGATCCGTCGATGAACTCGTACAACCACTATGCGTTCGGATCGGTGATCGCGTGGGTATACCGCTACGCGGCCGGGATCGACACGACCATGAGCGGCCCTGGATTTAAGGAAATCGTGGTCCATCCGCATCTGGATTCGCGCATGCCTTCGGCCCGGGCTGAGTATGACTCGGTTTACGGCAAGATCGTCAGCGACTGGAAGGGAAGTCCTACCGGGCCATTCTCATTGCAAGTCGTCATCCCGGCGAACTCCTCGGCGAAGGTGTTCCTGCCTGCGGTTGCAGGGGCGCACGTGACCGAAGGCGGTAAACCGGTCACCACGCAATCGGAAGGCGGCGAGAACGTAGTCCAGGTGGGTTCGGGAACCTATAACTTCGAAGTGAAGTGAGCGGAAGCGCGGGACCGTCATGACTATGAATCGCAGAGAGTGGACGCAGAAGGGCACGACTTTCGCGCTCGGAATCGGGCTAGGCGAACGATTGCTCGCTTCCCCTGGCAAGTCACCGTTGTCAGGCGAAGTAACGCCCGCGGCGTCTCAGAAGTTTCTGCCGAAGTTCCTCTGGGCAGCTTTCGCGATTTTTCCCAATGCAATTGCGCTCGGCTTCACCGTCCGCTTCTGGGTCTCGCGATCGACTGCGATCAGTCCGAACTTCGGGGTGATTCGTTGTGATGTTTTTATCGCCGAAGCAGGCAGATTTCTATCTGGAATTTGAAAGACAACTGCAAGCCGAGGAGTCCCTGATGAGCCATTCTTGTGTTGCACGTATTCTTGCAATCGCAGTTGTAGCTGTGGCCGGAAGTCTGTCGCCCTCATCCTTCGCGCAAAATGCGCCGGCCTCTCTGGAAGATGGATTCAAGAATCCTCCGAATTCTGCCAGGCCACGCGTGTGGTGGCACTGGATGAACGGCAACATCACCAAGGAAGGAATCAAACTCGACTTGGAGTGGATGAACCGGGTTGGCATCGGAGGTTTCCAGAACTTCGACGCGTCGCTGACCACTCCGAAGTTGGTCGACAAGCGCTTGGTCTATATGACGCCCGAATGGAAGGATGCGTTCCGCTACGCGACGATGCTTGCGGATCAACTCGGACTTGAGGAAGCGATTGCGGGATCTCCGGGATGGAGCGAATCGGGCGGTCCATGGGTGAAGCCAAACCAGGGCATGAAGAAAGTAGTCTGGAGTGAAATCCGAGTCGACGGTGGGAAGCCTTTTACGGGCGCGCTACCACATCCTCCGGCAGTCAGCGGGCCCATACAGAACATTCCACTTTTCGATTTTCTGGCCATGATCAGCGGGCAGCCTCCGACCGGGGGAGCTTCTTTCTATGCGGACACAGCGGTAATTGCTTATCGCGCGCCCGAAAATGATGTGCCGGTAACCGCACTGCAACCCAAAATTACTTCCAGCAGCGGCACACTAAATTTGGCCTTGCTCGACGATGGCGACCTAGTCAAAACGACGCAACTGCCCAAGGCGCCGGCAGGCCAGCAGGCATGGGTACAGTACGAATTCACGTCTCCGCAGACCATGCACGCAGTAACGCTGGTGCTCAATGATCCGGGTGCGGCAGCAGCCAATATGTTCGGTGCCGCGCCGTCGATTGCAGATGTAGAAGCGAGTGACGATGGCCAGAGCTTCCGCAAACTCGTCGACATCCCCAACGACGGTGGAGAGGAACACACCATCGCGTTTCCCGCGACTAACGCGCGATTCTTCCGCATCGCGTTCACAGACCGGCCAGCACGCGCTTTTGGCGAGAACAATTTTGACGTTGAGAACCCGTTCGGCGACTTCAGCGGCACGAAGCCGAATCCAAATTTTGAGATTTCGGAGCTCGTGCTTCATCCGGGCGCGTTCGTAAGCCGGTTCGAGGAGAAGGCTGGCTTCGCCAATCTCATCGGCTTGGATGCGTTTCCCACGCCCCAAGTGTCTGCAAGTGATGCGATCCGTAAGAGCGACATCATGGACCTGACCGCCAAGATGCATCCCGATGGCACTCTGGATTGGACGCCACCGGCAGGGAACTGGGTCGTGCTTCGTTTCGGATATTCGCTTACGGGAGTTACGAACCATCCCGCATCACCGGAGGGCACAGGCCTTGAGGTCGACAAGCTCAGTCGCGAGGACGTGAAGGAGTACATGGATAAGTACCTCGACAACTACAAGAGCGCGGTCGGCGACCTGATGGGTAAGCGTGGACTGAGATTCGTGATTAACGATAGCTGGGAGGCCGGGACGGCGAACTGGACCGATGACATGGTTGCCGAGTTCACCAAGCGCCGTCGCTATGATCCCCGCCCCTGGCTGCCCGTCCTTGCAGGCCACGTCATCGAGAGTTCTCAGGACAGCGATCGTTTCCTTTGGGACTTCCGCGAAACGCTCGGCGAGTTGCTGGCCGAGAACCACTATGACCAGATCAACGACATCTTGCATGCGCGCGGCATGGGCCACTACGGCGAATCCCATGAAGAGGGGCGGGCTTTCATTGGCGACGGCATGGAAGTGAAGCGCCACAATGACGTGCCCATGTCGGCCATGTGGACGCAAAAGCCCGGCGTGAACAACGAACAGTATGGATATAACGCCGACATTCGCGAGTCTGCATCGGTGGCTCACATCTACGGCCAGAACCTGGTGGCCGCGGAATCTCTGACCGCATCCTCCGGCGCCTGGGCATGGTCGCCCGCGACTTTGAAACCTACTGCCGACAAAGAGTTGGCAATGGGACTCAACCGTTTCGTCCTTCATACTTCAGTGCATCAGCCGTTGTTGGACGAGAAGCCCGGCCTTGCGCTCGGACCATTCGGGCAATGGTTCAACCGCAATGAGACCTGGGCGGAGCAGGCGAAGCCGTGGGTATCGTATCTGGCTCGTAGTTCCTACCTGCTACAACAGGGACGCTTCGACGCCGATATCGCCTATTTCTACGGCGAAGACTCCAACCTCACGGCGTTGTTTGGGAAGAAGAGTCCTGACATCCGCGCCGGCTACAACTTTGATTACATCAACGCCGATGCTCTGATTCACGTCCTGACATTCAAAGACGGACGACTCGCTACTCCCAGCGGCATGCGCTATCGCGTGCTCGCGCTCGACCCGCATAGTCAGCAAATGTCGCTGCCGGTGCTCAAGAAGATTCGCGACCTGGTACAGGCCGGAGCGATCGTGGCCGGCCCGAAGCCGACGGACACACCGAGCCTGAGCGACAATACGAAAGAGTTTCAAAGCATCGTCGATGAACTCTGGGGCTCAGGCAGTGGAAATACTGTAGGCAAAGGCAGAGTGTATGGGGATAAGGGTTTGGGAGATGTACTCACCGCAGTCACCGTCGCTCCCGACTTCGACTACACGAAGCCCGAACCCGATACGAATGTCCTTTTCGTCCATCGCAAGCTAGCTGACGGCGATCTCTATTTTGTCGACAACCGCAACGACCGCGATGAGAATCTGGACGCCAGTTTTCGCATAACAGGAAAGGAAGCGGAACTGTGGCATGCGGATACAGGCGCGACGGAGCCGGCCTCGTTCCAAATCGCCGATGGCCGCACGACCGTGCCTCTTCACCTGGAGCCTTGGGGAACGGTATTCGTCGTATTCCGTAAATCTACGAAGAACCCTTCTCGCAACCTGCCGAAAACGGTTGAGACCACACTCGCGACGCTGGACGGTCCCTGGGATCTCAGCTTTGAGCCGAACCTGGGAGCGCCGGCGAAGATCACCCTCGACAAGCTGACCTCATGGAGTGACAGCTCCGATGAGGGGGTCAAGTATTTCTCAGGAAAAGGCACTTACACGAAGACGATCGATGCGACAGCTGACTGGTCTGCCAAAGGTGCTCATGTGTGGCTCGATCTCGGCGACGTAAAGAATCTGGCGGAGGTATCTGTCAACGGCAAGCCGCTCGGAATCGTATGGAAGACACCTTACCGGGTCGATATCACGCCGGCTCTAAAACCGGGGAAGAACGCAGTTGAGATCAAAGTCACGAACGCGTGGGTCAACCGCATCATTGGCGACCGTCAACCCAATGTTACGAAGACCTATACCTTTACGTCGCCGAAATTCTACAAGGCGGATTCCAAGCTGGTGGCGTCGGGACTGCTGGGCCCCGTGAAAGTCATCCGTATAGCCAGAGAATAACGAGGAAAACGACAAGGAGGTGATGACAGCAGACTTCTCTAGTCCCGGACAGGCGTTGAGCCAGCCGCGATCAGCACCCAACCATACTTCTTGTAGGCCCATGTATCGACGAAGCGCCAGCGCGTGACGGTGTGCGTACCGGCTTTGCGTTGCGTTTCCCGATAGCTTCCAGCAACGATCGCCGTGCTGCCGAAGACGCGCACCGTAATGGGCTCGATCACGATTTCGTCGGTAGATGGTTCCTGGTGCTTGATTCGTAAGAGGTAATCCGCCTTGGTCACCAGTCGAACTCAACATAGACAACGGAGTTGTCGAGAATAAGGTTCAAAGCCCGATTGTCGTTGTGGGACTGCGCCTCAACCCATGCATGTTCCAGTGCGCGAATTGCGCCCGAGGCGGCTGCGTCCGTCTGTTGCGCGCGCAGCAGAAGAATCGGTGAGCAACCTAGAACAATGATCGAGCAGATCCCTTTCATAATGTTCCGGCGATTGATTGACCCGTTATGTCTCATGTCAGCGGTGTCGATACACTGGCGATGGCCAACCATTTGCCTTCCCTCTCGATCCACGTGTCAATAAATCTGCCATGCTGCTCGATCCGTCTGCCGGCAAGCCTTCCGTTGAGTCGATATACACCAGTCACAATCGCGGTACTTCCGTGTAAGCGAACGGTCATTTCGCTGGCGAAGTATTGCATGGAAGTCGCCCGCTGCACGTAAGCCAGAATCTGCGCCTTGTTCAGGAGCAAGCCATCCTGATCGACGAGAATGAAGTTCTCATCCAAAACTTCGCTTAGCATTTTCAAGTCTTTCAACTGAATTGCTTGCAGCTTGCCAACCTTCTCCAGAGCGACAAGCTTGCTTTCAATGTCGCGACGATCGCTGTCTTGTCCCGCGCCCGGAGACGCGAGCACCGCTAATAGCATCGTCGGAAGTAATCCCCTCCACATACTCGACCTCACTACGTTGTTATCGGCGGGACTAAGTTCTGCTTGACATGAAGCTCCTTACCTTCTGGCAGGGGGGCCGATCATCCGCAAGTCGTTCAATCGCTGAATCCCTGACCCTGTGATTGATGTCACCAACGATTGTGTCTCCGGAAACAGAGTCCTAATGCTGCGAATCGCTTTATTGGAACAAACGCCCACATCGCGAGGAGGAGTGTCCATGCCCACACCCTCGCCTGCAAGTACTCCTACCGACGAGCAAGTATTCATCGACAAGCTGATTGGCCAGTCGCCGTGGTCGGCCCGGAGCGTTACGAATTCTGGATTTTGGCGCCTTCAACGCAGTGCGGGCGGTGGGAATGGCCAAGCTTGTCCCCGCCGTTCCCCGCGTTGCCATAGGAGTGGGAACCTGTGGTCGCGGCACCGCAGCCGAGGGTCTCTACTATGCGTTCGCACAAGCGGTCGAGGGCAGCGGCGACACCCTGGTCCACGCCCCTGTCGGTTGCTTTGGCGCCTGCTTTCAGGAGCTACTGGCGAGTGTCGGGTTGCCCGGCAATCCTCTCGTCAGGCTGCGGAAGGTGCAGGCGAACGACGCGGTTCGATTGCTCCACGGTGAAGTCAGCCGATCCGAGTTTCACAACCGTCCCGCGAGGCTTCGGCTTGGCATCTTTAGCTTCCTCTGATTGTTTCTCTTCGGAAGGAGGCGGGGGGATGGGCTTTTCCGTCCAAACGCCGTAGACCCGGCCACCATACGCTGCCAGCCCACTGTAGTCGCCGAAGAACAATCCGCCGGCTTCGAAGCCCTCATCGGTCCACGCGTAATTGTTGAAGGTGCGTCCCTGGTCGGTGGAGCGTGCCAACACGACGATCTGCTTACGATTCTTGGGATCGTTCCGCCGATCATAGAAGATGACATTCACCGAACCGTCGACAGGGTCCACCGCCAGCCACTGGAAAAACTGCTCCGCTCCGTCGTGCACCGGGTCATTGTTCACTCTCGCCGCAGGAGTCCAGTGCTTACCACCATCGTCGGAGCTCGAGATAAATACATCAAGATCGCCATTGCGAAAGTCGCTCCATGTCACATACAGGCGCTTGCTTTTCGGGTCTACGGCGATCTGAGGAAATCCGTTCGCGCGGTCCAAGGTGTTGATCGCGAACATAATAGGTGCGGTATGAATGACAGGTCGCGCATGGGAGAACGTTTTGCCGCCATCACGTGATGATGTGAACATGAGATCGTTGTCCTGGCTCCATATAATGTAGAGTGTGCCGTCGGGGCCCACCGCGCCATCGAAACCCTCCGCAGCACCATTGTCATCGCGGGGCAATCCAGGATGATCGTCGATCTCGACGGGCTCGGACCAGGTTTTCCCGTCGTCCGTCGAACGCGAGACCACCATCTGCGAGTCGGTTAGCCGCCATCGCGTCCATCCCACGTAGAGATTACCGGCGAACTTAGTCTTCGAGTTGTCGGCGACGATATAGGGTTTGTCTTCGAAGGGAATGCCTTCCGCGGTCGGCTGCTCCGCCACGGGGATGTGGTCTGCCTCCCAGGTTTTCCCACCATCGAGCGAGCGCCTTACGAAGATGCCATTGCGCGTTGCGCCATGCGCCCAATAATTGAAAGTTCCAAGCTTATCGAATGCGATGTAGCAAATGAACGCGTGGCCCTGGTTATCGAAGGCAGTAGAGACGTCACCCGATACCCTGTAGTTCTTCGGATCCACTCCCTCTGCGACTTGCCAAGTCTCGCCAGCGTCCTGCGAGTAAGCTGCGTGGGCATTGTCCTGAAACACCGCAACGACCTGCTTTGGATCCTCTGGGTTCACCGCAACGCCGGGCTCAGTGAAATATCCGGGCGTCGGAGTCAGAGAGAAGACGTGGGCTTGCGGCGCCTTCGGCAAGTCCTGAGCGCGCGCCACCAGACTCGTGCCAAAGCACAAGAGGAGCGCGCGATTGATATTTCGTACGCAGAGGCAGGGTGACATATTGGTTTGGTCCTCTTAACTGCGTCTTAAGTTTTAGGCCCGTTCTGTCGAACACAAGGCTGCACCGCCTGCAATTCCCGCATCAGCGCCATAATGCGCCATCAAGAGAGGAATTTCCGAGGCCCGCGGATTCACACACCAGTCCGGCAGTTCACACTTGATCTCCTCAAAGAAACTTCTCAGCATTGCAGCCACTCCGCCGCCCACGACAATGACGTCAGGATCGAGCAGGTCGACAATGTTCCCGAGCCAAATCGTCAGCAGGTGTACTGTCTCTTCAAGGACTTCGCGTGCCAACGGATCGCCCGACTCGAACGCCTTGCCTACGTGTTGACTCGTGATCGAGCTGATGTCTCCTTTGACCAAATCGAGAATTGTCTTTCCGCGCGATGGTTCGGCGGCGACTTTCGCCCGCGCTCGCGCGCCGATCGCCGGGCCGGCAGCGAGGATCTCGATGCAGCCGCGTTTGCCACATAGGCAGACCGGCCCTCGATAGTCAATGCTTACGTGACCGCCCTCGCCCGCCGATCCGGTCTTTCCGTGATAGATGGCGGCATCGAAGACGATGCCGGTTCCGATCCCGGTGCCGATCGTTGCGTAGAAGACGTAACGGAAACTCTGAGCCGCCCCCCACAGAGTCTCGGCCAATGCCGCGGCATTCGCGTCATTGTCGACTTTCACGGGCACGCTGTATTTCGCACGCATCTTTTCGGCAAGCGGAAAATTTCGCCAGCAGGGAAGGTTCGGTGGATTCAGAACGATTCCGCTCTTCGGATCAAGCGGCCCCGGCGCACAGATCCCAATACCCTCGATGTCCACCGCCGAGGGGGACAACACCGAATCGATCGCGCTGACAACGGCGTCTAACGCGACTTCCGGCGTTCCGTTGGCGACCATCGGCGTGCGTCCCTGAGCGAGAATCTTGCCGGACCGGTCGACAATCCCTACGGCGATCTTCGTTCCTCCGATGTCAACTCCCAGTACGCCCTTGGCGCTTCCGGTCATTGCCGATCCCCTGCCATTTCGGGCATGCCAGAGAATTGCACTTTAACCGTCTTAATCTCGTAGGGTTTCGTGGGTACTGTCACCTCTCCGTTTGAAACCGACAGGTTGCCCATCGGTCTCTCCATCAGATCCGTTTCCGAGGCTGACGTTGCGCCTGTTGGGAGCTGAATCGCCACATCGCCCTGCTTCCCAGCCCACTCGTAGAACCGAACGACCAGTGCGTTGTCATCCTCGGCCTTCTTGACCGCCGTCACGATGACATTGTCGCTTTTTGCTTGCAGGAAGGAATGTTCCGCATGGAGGTTCCCCTGGTATTTGCCAACAGGTATTGCGATCAGCTTGTAATTCAGTTCATAGCCGCGCCGAATGGTCAGTGCATCCTTCCATCCTCCTGCGTGCGGATACAAAGAGTACGTGAATTCGTGATGTCCCTCATCCGCGTGCGGGTCAGGCCACTCCGGCGACCGCAACAAGGACAGCCGCAGCACATTCCCCTTGGCGTCGTACCCGTACTTGGAATCGTTCAACAAGCTAAGTCCGTGTTTGCCATCGGAGATGTCTGCCCAGCGCTGCGCCGGAACCTCAAATTGCGCTTGCTCCGCGGGAGTATTGCGCGTCGTCGGGCGCTCCACCGAACCAAATGGAATCTCGTAGGTAGCCTTATCGCTGTGCGCGCTTACCGGAAAAGCAACCTTCAGCAGAATGTGCTTCTCATGCCACTCCGCGTCCATCTTCACGTCAACGCGAGGGACACCAGCATACAAAATGATGTCACGCACAAACGTTGAATTCTGAAAATGATTCTTCACGCGAATGATGGCCCGCAGCGGCCCACTCTCTACGAGTTTGACCTCGTCGGCCTTGTCCAAGTCCCAGTGCTGCTTCTCGAAGTCCGCGTCGATGTTCCACGCGTCCCATTGCTTGGGTTTATCGGCAAAAGTTTGCAGAAGATTGCCGCAGGTGGCGTTCCTCGGGCCACCCGTATCGGTCTCGGCAGGAGCCAGGGCCTCTGTCCCGCTCTTCTTGTCGTACAAGCTGGTCATGCAGCCCGTCTGAGGATCAATCTTTACTCGGATGAATTCGTTTTCCAGCGAGTCCGCCGTAGCTTTCAGGGGTGAGTGCACTGGAGAGGCTGACGCAACCCCTCGAGCAAAATACGTCTGATATCCAAGCGGCGGAGTATTGGAGAGCAGTAAGAAGCGCGCACGATGCGTGTCAGGATCAATCGAGAGCAACTGTGCTTCCTCAGGCTTTCCCGTTGAGTCGACCACTTCGATCTGGCGAGCCGGAGCAGGCAGTTGTACCTCGATCTCGCTCACCTCGGTTCGGGGCCAGGAAAGGGAATTGAACAGTATCACCGGCGTGCCCTCGCCCTGCGTATTCACATGCGCAGCGATCTCGCGCACCGATCCATACGTGACCTCGTTCGCAGCCCGGTCCACATTCTCCAGATTGCGCTTGGCATCCAGATAATTCACCGCAATGCCCGAGCCCGGCATGATGTCGTGGAAGTGATCGAAAAGCAGATTCTTCCACGTCTGCGTCATCACTTCTTGTGGGTAAGGGCGTCCGTAAAGCAAAGCGAGTGACGCGAACTTTTCGGCGTTCAACACATTTTCTTCGGAGCGCCGGATCCTCCGCTTAGTTTCCGCCTGTGTCGTGAAGACGCCGCGATGATACTGAAAGTAGAGCTCCCCATCCCAGGTCGGAACCTGCATCGAGGGCAACTTCTTCTCCATGTCGCTGAAGAACTCGCTGGCAAAACTGAACTCCAGCTTTGGGAAAACTGTATCGGGCGCTCGCAACTGCTCGGCATGATCGAGCATCACCCGAGTCGGCCCACCCCCGTGATCGCCAACGCCGTACAGGTGCATCATCTCGGGCCTGTCGGTAATCTTCGGGCCGTAGATCGAAGGCATCCATTGCGCCACCTGACTCCCCAACGGTTCCGCATCAATGGGATCAGCATAATCGTGTGGAAAATATGTCAGCAATCGGCTGCCATCCGGCGCCTGCCACCAGAAGAACTTGTAGGGAAACGTGGTGAATTCGTGCGCCCACATCAGCTTCTGGGTCACGAAATAGTCCATCCCTGATCGCTTGTAGATCTGCGGCAGTTGATAGTTGTAACCGAACGAGTCCGGATTCCATCCGATCTTCACATCTACGCCAAAGTTCTTCTGGAAATAGCGTTTGCCAACCAGGATCTGTCGAACCAGCGACTCACCGTCGGGCATATTCAGGTCAGGTTCCACCCACATCCCGCCGACGAGCTCCCATCGACCCTCTTTCACGCGCTGCTCGATCTGATGATAGATATCCGGATACTTTTCCTGCATCCATTCGTAGGTCCGGGCCGAAGACATCGTGAACTTGAAGTCGGGATATTCGCGCATCAAATCGAGCACACTATTGAATGTGTTCCGAACCACTTCGACCGTCTCGGTCCATGGCCAGAGCCATGCCATGTCGATGTGAGAGTTGCCGACGGCGCGAATCGTGAACTGCTGCAGCCAGGGTTTCAGAACTTCCAGTTTGGCGTGTGCCGATTTGAGTGATGTATCAAACGCCGCCTGATCCCCCTTCTCGAGCGGAGAGAAATCGACCGCTTGAACCGCCGCCTGGAGTTGGCGCTCGCGCTCTGCTTTTCCATCCTCATAGGCGGCGATAATCGGACGAGAGGCCAGAAGCTCCAGCCGCAGCCGGGCAGGATCCGGGCGCGATTTCGGAGCATCGATCGTAAGCTCGCTGTGAAAGAACTCCGACTGCACCGTATCTGGCCCAACCACGCGCGCGGCTACCAGAAATTTCTGCGCCGGCTGCGCGCTCTCGGTCAACAGCACCGGCAGGATGTTGTCATCATCACCGCGGTAGAGCACGGCGCCGTTGGAGAAGACTGTGATCATCAGTCTGCCCGGGCTGCCGAAACGCAAATCCAGCCAAACGCGGGCTCCCTGAGTGGCGTAGCCGTTGATCTTCTCCGGAATCTGAATCGAGCGCCGGAAGACGCGAGTCCCGGTCCAATGTTCCTCATTCGCATGCTGACCTCCCGGACCCGACACATTCTTTACAGTGAAGATGCCCCACTCCGAATCCCTCAAGCCGGGATCTTCCGGATGCGGAATGTCACGATTAAAACGCCACTCGGATTCGGCTTGATGAGTGAGCGAGTTGAGCCGATCGAGAGTCGCCTTGTAAGGTTCTGCAGCAGTGTTCTGGCAAAAGCCGGCAGCAGCAAAAAGGAGTAGAAAGAGGACGAAAAAAGCGCAACGCTTCATCATAAAGACGCTACCTTTCTAGCCAAATGAAGGTGGGATACAGGCTGCCAAAGCAACGAAAGATTATCACTAACCGCTTGCAAGGAAGCTAAGTTGTTGATTTTACAGTGTTGAGAGGTGTCTGAGTGATAATGCAAAAATTCTGATTCCTTTTATCGAAATTTTGAGTCTAAGCCGGAGAACAGTAATGTTGACGGGCGCCAGTTGAGCCCGTAGAATCAAACCTCGAATGTCAGTGATCTCCAATCTTCGCGCGGTGTGCTGCTGCATCTGTTGTTGTTGTTGTGGATGCGTGCGCTCTGGCGCGGGGAGGCTGCTGACTTAAGAATTTCTTCTTAAAGTAATAGCACTCATCAACCCACCGCCAGACGATCTGGCGGTGGGTTTTTTAGTGCCCCAAACATGACCGATACGACGACAAAAACGAAAAAAGAAACCGCGGCGCAGCGCGCGGAGCGCCTTAAGCGCGCCATGAATCCCTGGGAAGGATTGGACGAGATCCGCCGCTTTGCGCGTGAGGGATTCGATTCGATCCCGCCCGAGTGGATCGGCACCTACTTCCGCTGGTGGGGCGTTTACACCCAGGGCGATGGTGCTGGCGTCACCGGCGGCCAAGGAGGCGTGGGGCGCGCGTTGCAGCGTTTCATGGTTCGCATCCGGATTCCCAACGGCATCATGAGCTCGCATCAGTTGCGCGCCATCGCAGACCTCACTCGCCGCTACGCCAACGGAATCGCCGATCTCACCGTTCGTCAAAACATTCAACTGCATTGGGTCACGATTGAGTCCTTGCCAGAAGTTCTTGATGGCCTGTGGCGCGTGGGACTTAACACCACGGGAGCTTGCGGAGATGTCGTCCGCAACGTGACGGGTTGCCCAGTTGCTGGGGTCGATGCTGACGAGATTATCGACGCTTCACCTCTCGTGCTCGAAACATCGCAGTTGCTCGCGGGAAACTCGAAGTTCTACAACCTGCCGCGGAAGTTCAAGATTTCCATCGCCGGATGCCACTCCTGGTGCTCCTATCCCGAAATCAACGACATTGGCCTGACCGCGATCACGCGCACCGTCGGCGGGAAGAAGGAAGTTGGATTTTCCCTGCGTGTTGCTGGTGGACTATCGGCGGAACCTTATCTTGGTGCGCGCCTCGACGCATTTGTTCAGCAGGGTCAGGTCGTGCCAGTTATTAAGGGCATTGCCGAACTCTTCCGCGACTCCGAAGTTCTCCGCGAGCATCGCGAGCGCGCCCGCCTGAAGTTCCTCTTCCTGCGTCATGAATGGACGGCTGAGCAATTTCTCGACGAGTTGCATCAGCGCCTCGGGTTCCGTCTCGATCCCGCCGCCGAAGAGCATCCTCCCGACGATGTGTATCGCGACCACGTCGGCATTCATGCACAGAAACAGCCCGGTCTTTCTTACGTCGGAGCGGTAGTGCTGCGGGGACGAATTACGGCCGACCAGATGCAGTCGGCTGCCGATGTGGCCGAGCGCTATGCAAGCGGCGAACTCCGCGCGACCACCATGCAGAACCTGCTGGTTGTCAATGTTCCCACGATCAATGCCGACGCATTGGCCAAAGAGCTTGACGCAATTGGATTCCAGGTGAGCGGGTCAGCCTTCGCGCGCGGGGCAGTCGCTTGCAGCGGCACGGAATTCTGCAAGCTCGCGATCACAGAAACGAAAAGCTTCTCGCGTTGGCTAGTCGAGGAGATGGAAGAGCGCCTGCCCGGCTTCGATCAGCACCTGAAGCTGCACGTCACAGGATGCCCAAACAGTTGCGGACAGCACTGGATCGCTGATGTCGGGATTGAGGGCAAGAAGATCAAAGTCGCTGACGGCCTGGCCGATGCCTACTACTTCTGCGTCGGCGGCGCCCTCGGTCTTCATCAGTCGACAGCGCGCCCGGTAGGATATCGCTGCCTCGCCACCGAAGTACCGGATGCTCTGGAACGTTTGCTCGGGCGATATCTGGCTGACCGCAATCCCGGGGAGAATCTGCGCAGATTCTTTTCCCGCCACAGTGACTCTGAACTGCGCGAGTTTTTGGCGGGCGAGAACGTGCCCGCGGTAGTACGCGATCTGCCCTCTCCCCAAAATTTGGTTCACCTGGCAGGAGGTATCGGTGACTAGCTTATTTCCGATGTTCATGAAACTGGGAGGGAGACAGTGCTTGGTCGTTGGGGCCGGCAAGGTCGGCGAACCGAAGATCGCTGGCTTGCTCGAGACCGGAACGCGCATTCGCGTTGTCGCTCTCGACGCCAGCCCTGCCGTTCGCGAATGGGCACGCTCGGGGAAGATAGAACTCGAACTGCGCGCCTTTACCAATGACGACCTGCACGGAGCGTTTCTGGTCGTCGTCGCTACAGCTTCGCGCACTCTGAATGAACGCATCTATCACGAGGCTCAAAGACTGGGCATCCTCTGCAACGTAGTCGATGTCCCGGAGCTCTGCGATTTCTTCTATCCGTCAATTGTTCGCCGCGGGGATTTGCAGATTGCGGTTTCGACCTCGGGGAAGAGTCCCTCCTTGGCGCAGAAAATCAGGCAACAGCTCGAAAAGCAGTTCGGGCCAGCCTACGCCGCCTGGGTGGCCGAGCTGGGCGAGACCAGGAAGCTCATTCTAGCCAGCGATCTCGACGAGGAGCGCAAACTCGATCTCCTTCATTCGCTGGCGAGCAAGGAAGCATTCGAAGCCGCTCTGGCAGAGAACCCCGAGTTGGCGGACGCACTCACCACGCACGGAGAAAAAGCATGAAGGGGAGAGTTTCTTTAGTTGGGGCAGGGCCCGGCGATCCAGAGTTGCTGACCGTGAGAGGTCTGCGATTGCTGCAGACAGCCGACGCTGTCTTGTATGACGAGTTGGTCTCTGCTGAGATCCTGAATCTGATTCCGGCAGCGGCGCAGCTGCACAATGTCGGCAAACGATGCGGAACGAAGAGGATCCAGCAGGAAGAGATCAACTTCTTGATGATTGCCCTCGCGGACTCTGGTTTGAAAGTAGTTCGTTTGAAGTCTGGCGACCCCATGATTTTCGGCCGTGCCGGCGAGGAGATCGAAGCTCTTCGCAAAGCGAACATTGATTACGAGATTGTCCCCGGGGTGACGTCCGCACTAGGAGCCGCTGCATCGGTGGAGATACCGCTGACGCATCGCCGCGAGTCGTCAGCCGTTGTATTTCTCACAGCGCATCAGGCTTCGAACAGCGCGGCGGCAGACTGGAGCAAACTGGCCGGAAGCGGCGCCACTCTGGTGATCTACATGCCCGGCCACAATTACGCGGACATGTCGGCTAAATTGAAAGCCGCGGGCCTGCCCAACGACACGCCCTGCGCGATCGTTTCCCGCGCGACCACCCCGGACCAGCAGACGTTTCGCACTAGCGTCGGCGAGTTGCCGGTCTCTCCCACATTGCCTGCTCCGACTCTGCTTGTGGTCGGTGATGTCGTCCGACATGCCGCCGATGACCGGTCCCAATTTGCTTCGAGCGGCAGCGATTCTATTCCTGCTGAATTGGTTTCGGTTTTCCATGCAGAGTCCATTCAAGAGGAGCCAGTCGCGTGAAAGATCTCAGTCAGCCCTCCACCCCGATCGACGACCAACTGCAGGTTGCCCAAGTGCAGGCCGTCGCGGAAACCTGGTCTCCGCAGCACGTTCTAAGTTGGGCATTCCGGACGTTTGGCAAGAAAGTAGCCATCTCGTCGGCATTCGGCGTGGAAGGAATGGTGCTGATCGACATGGCGTCGCGCATCAGCAAGAACTTCCGCCTGTTCACAATCGATACAGAGTTCCTGTTCGCGGAAACCTACAACCTGATGGACCGGATCGAAGAGAAGTACGGAATCACCATCGAAAGGGTTTACTCCACGCTCTCGCCGGAAGAGCAACAGCGAGTGCACGGCGAGGCTTTATGGACCAGCAACCCCGATCTATGCTGCAATCTGCGCAAGGTCGAACCGCTGCGCCGCAAGCTAGACGAATTGAGTGCGTGGATCACGAGCATCCGTCGCGATCAAACATCAGTACGTTCGGGAGCGAAGCGAATCGAGTGGGATGCGAAGTTCGGTCTGGTGAAAGTCAACCCCATTGTGGACTGGACGTCGAAGCAAGTGTGGCGCTACATCCATGACCATGATGTCCCGTACAACGCGCTTCACGATCAGGACTATCCCAGTATCGGCTGCACTCATTGCACCCGCGCTGTCAGGCCCGGAGAAGACCCGCGCGCCGGCCGTTGGCCCGGCTTTAACAAGACTGAGTGCGGGCTGCACATCATCGAGCCGCTTGCAGCATCGTCACAGGTGCAAGCGGCGACGGCAGAAGGCGGCGATTAACATCGGCACCTACCCGGCCTCACAGAACGCGCTGGAAATTCCTCCCCAGTCGCGCGCCGGCTCGAGTTTGGGAAAGAAGACGCTGTGGAGGCGGCGCACCGATTCTTCAGCCTTCGACTCATCGACTAGGAACGATAAAGTGCGTTCCGATGCCCCCTGGCAAAGAACGCGTACATCCATGTCGGAAACGGTCGCGAAGAGCTGGCTCGCCACTTCTGGTTGACGCCGGATATTCTCCCCGACGAGACAAACGAGTGCCTTATGATTCTCCCATCGTACGTCGGCGACTTGCTGCAGATCCTCGACAATCTTCGGCAGCGCTACGTTCGAACCAACCAACAGTGAGATTCGGTCGACCGAAGTCCCCATCACATCCACCGCACAGGTGTACTGCTCAAGCACCCCAAACACGGTATTCAGCAAAGCAGCATCGACCCCGCGCCGCGACTGGATTTCGAGCGAGACAATATTTCGTTTTGCGGTGATGGCGCTTACGCGGTTTCCCGTGCTCGCACGCGCCATAATTTCAGTTCCATGTCCCTCGGGGTGCCGCGAGTTCAACACATAAACAGGGATGTTCTCTCGCATTGCCGGCGCAAGAGTTGCCGGATGCAGTACCTTGGCTCCAAAGTGCGCCAGGTCAGCAGCTTCATCGAAGCTTAGCTTGCGGATCACGCGCGCATCGGAACAGATCTTCGGGTCCGTCGTCATGACTCCGTCAACATCCGTCCAGATCTCGACTCGCGACGCTCCTACGGCCGCTCCGACAATCGCAGCGCTGCAGTCCGACCCGCCGCGCCCCAGGGTGGTGGGAACTCCGTCAATGGTCGAGGCAATAAAGCCACCAAGAACTGGAATGCTCCCCGCCTGCAGAAGAGGATTCAAAACGTCTCGAAGGCGCTGATTGGTTACGTCCCACAGCGGACTTGCTTGTCCGTGGCGCGCATCGGTGACGATGCAACTGCGCGCATCAACATGCGCAGCCTGCAACCCGGCTTCACAGAGCGCCCAGCTGACCAGCCTGCTCGAGAAGCATTCCCCAAAGCTCAGCAATCGATCCTGTGCCTTAAGGTCAAAGTAACGGGAGGTTTCCAGATCGTGTAGGAACGATTCCAATGCTTGTAATTCGCCGCGCAGCTCTCGGTCCAGCGAGCCATACGCCGAAGCGCTGAGAAGCGAATCAGCCAACTCCTCGTGGCGAACGTAAATGTTTCGAACCGTTGCGAGAGCCGATCCCAAATGGCCCTTAGCAGCGGCATGCCCGGCCTCCAACAGGTGGTCGGTAACTTTCGCCAGCGCGCTAATAATTAACACCGGCTTTGCGCCTAGTCTGCCGTCAACAATGCTGATGACTCGTCGAATAGCGGCTACGTCCTCGACAGACGTCCCGCCGAATTTCATGACCACCACATCCTCGCCGCGTTCAAATCTGCTTTGTCGCTGTGAACCGCTCATGTTCTTTCAGCTCCATTCTTAGAAATCGCCCAAAAGCAAAACCCACCGCCAGATTGCTTCTGGCGGTGGGTTTCGGTGATCTTGCTTAAGATTGCTTTACTTCATCATCCGTTCCCGTCCTCCAGAAGACACGTAATTCGTGTCGACATGCCTGTGACTGTCGATGTAATTCGCTTCGCCTTCTGGACGAGGGTGCTCATGAAATCAGGAACTGCAAAAACGCACAGTGAGAATATCGGACAGATGCCGTCCAGGTTAAATTCAAAATTGTGATGTTACGAATCGAAATTTCAGGTTCCGGCTGCTAGGCATCCACCTTCTTCATATGCGTCGCAAACTGCCGTAAAAGGGCCACAAATGCAGTCGATGCCACCGAAAGCGTGCGGTCGCGACGGTACGCCAGTCCCAGTTCACGATAGAGTTCCGCATCTTCAAGGTCGATTAACTTAACCCGTCCTGCATCCACTTCGTCGCGAGCAAACGACGCGCTGATGAGTGATACCCCCAGATCGGCTGCCACAAAGCTCTTGATCATCCCAATGCTCGGTAACTCCATCCGCACCTGCAGTTCAGCATTGTGCGGCCGGAACAGCTTGTCCAGAAGCCTGCGCGTGTGACCGGTCTTCGGAAACAGCAGCGGATGCTTCACGATCTCGCTAACCGGCACGACTTTGTGCTTGGCCAGCGGATTCTTCGGGCTCACCATCAGCATCAGTTTGTCGCGAAAAATTGGCTGGATCTTCAGGCTGGGAGACTGAATCGGCAGCGTCAGAATGCCCACTTCCACCGCGCCGTTTTCGAGTTTCTCCACGATCTTGTAGCTGAAATTGCGATAGATGCTGATCTGCACCGGGGGATACCGCCGGCAGTATTCCGCAAAAACCTCCGGCAGGACATACAAACAAGTGGCCTCGTTGGCCCCGACGCGCAGGGTGCCGCGAGGAGTGGTGCTGTGGTCGGCAACCGCTGTGAGCGACTCATCCCGCAGATTCTTAAGGCGCTCGGCGTACTCGTAGAAAATTTGTCCGGCGGGCGTCAGCTTCACGGTTTTGCCAGAGCGGTCGAGCAGGCGGTCACCGTATTCCTGCTCCAGTTGGCGGATCTGCGCGCTGACCGCCGACTGTGAACGAAACACCTTTTCCCCCGCACGGGAAAAACTGCCCTGTCTGGCGACTTCCAGGAAGGTAATGAGTTGATCAAAGTCCATGGGTTGGCGGAATTATAGCGGAGTCGCTTCGAAATAGCGGTTAATTCCTGAGCGTCTGCACGCTGCCGCTCGCCCGGAATTTTGCATGCGAGCCATCGAAATTCTGCATTGTACTTTGCGGCCTCATAAGCCATTAAATAGAGTCGGAACCATAGTCCTGAGCAGAAGTGTGCCGTGTAGAATAGCCTCGCCGGTGCGCCCAAGAACAGGTGATCCAGACATCTTTCATTCCGCACGACGGAGTCCATGATGACGCGTCTAAACCCAACCCATGGCCTGCCTCCAGCGCAGGGTCTCTACGACCCGGCGCATGAGCACGACGCCTGCGGAATCGGGTTCGTCGCCAGCATCTCAGGCCAAAAGAGCCACGAAATCATCAAGAAGGGCATCCAGGTCCTTCTGAACCTCGCGCATCGCGGCGCATGCGGCTGCGATCCCGAGACCGGCGACGGCGCCGGCGTCCTGATCCAGATTCCCCACAAATTCTTCGCGCGCGAATGCGAAAAACTCGGCTTTACCTTGCCCAAACCGGGGACGTACGGCGTCGGCATGACCTTTCTGCCGGTCGAGAAACATCAACGCCTGACCTCTGAAGGCATCCTAGAGCGAATCATCAAGGAAGAGGGATTGGCGCTGCTCGGCTGGCGCGACACGCCGGTCTATGCGTCGGCGATTGGCCGTGTAGCGCGCGCTTCGCAGCCCTACATCCAGCAGATCTTCGTGCGCTGCGCTCCCGGGATGGACGAAGATGCCTTCGAGCGCAAGCTATACGTGGTTCGTAAGCGTGCCGAAAGCGAAATTCGGGAGTCCGGAATCGAAGACGCGGAGATGTTCTACATTCCGTCACTTTCCTGCCGGACGATCGTTTACAAAGGACTCCTGCTCGCGCAGCAGATCACAAATTTCTATCGCGAACTGGCTGACCCTGACGTTGTGAGCGCGTTGTGCCTGGTACACCAACGGTTCTCCACGAACACATTCCCAAGTTGGCAGCGGGCTCACCCCTATCGCTACGTCGCACATAACGGCGAGATCAATACTCTGCGCGGTAACGTGAACTGGATGCACGCCCGCCAGTCGCTGCTTGCCTCACCGCTCTTCGGGGATGACATTAAGAAGGTCCATCCGATCATTGCGCCGGATGGCAGCGACTCCGCCAATTTCGACAATGCCGTGGAATTGCTGCTGCAGGCTGGACGCAGCCTGCCACATGTCATGGCCATGCTGATTCCCGAGGCGTGGTCTGGGAATCCGCACATGAAGCCGGAGAAGCGCGCTTTCTACGAGTACCACGCCTGCGTGATGGAGCCTTGGGACGGTCCAGCCGCCATTGCATTCACCGATGGTCGCGTAATCGGCGCAACCCTCGATCGCAACGGCCTTCGTCCCGGCAGGTATGTCGTGACGCACGATGGCTTGGTCGTCATGGCTTCCGAAGCCGGCGTGCTCGACGTGGCGCCCGAGCAGGTCAAGAAGAAGGGCCGCCTGCAGCCGGGCAAGATGTTTTTGGTGGACACCGTCGAAGGCCGCATCATCTCCGACAAAGAAATCAAGCAGAAGTTGGCCTCGCGACACCCCTATGCGGAGTGGTTGAAGGAAAATCAGATCACGATCGACCAACTGCCCGAACCGTCACGCATGCATTTTCCTGATGCCGAGACGCTGCTCCGCCGACAGCGTGCCTTCGGTTACTCCGACGAGGATCTGCGCATGATCCTCGGCCCGATCGCAACCAAGGGTGAAGAGCCCGTCGGTTCCATGGGCACGGACACGCCGCTGGCATGTCTTTCCGACAAGCCGCAGTCCCTCTTTAACTATTTCAAGCAGTTGTTCGCCCAAGTCACGAATCCTCCCATCGATCCGATTCGCGAAGAGATGGTCATGTCGCTCATCAGCTACATCGGGAGTGAGCGCAACATTCTTGAGGAAGCGCCCGAGAACTGTCACATGCTGAAGTTGGCGCATCCGCTGCTCACGAATCGCGAATTGGAAAAACTGCGCCGGGTTTCAAACCGCGACTTGCTGGCGACCACGTTGCCGGCTCTGTTCCGGGCGAAGGAGGGCGAAGCCGGACTGAAGCGTGCCCTCGATGAACTGTGCCAGCGCGCTTCATTGGCGGTGAAAGCTGGCTACTCGTTGATGATCCTTTCTGATCGCGGCGTAGACAAAGATTACGCTCCCATTCCGTGCTTGCTTGCACTCGCTGCCGTTCACAATCTTTTGATACGGGAAGAGACCCGAACCCAGGTGGCGCTGATTACCGAATCCGGCGAGCCACGCGAGGTAATGCACTTCGCCTTGCTCAGCGGCTATGGAGCCAGCGCGATCAATCCGTATCTTGCGCTGGAAAGCGTCGAAAACCTTGCCTGGCGCGGAGAGTTGGGCGAAGGCGTCACTCCGGATCTGGCCGTCAAGCATTTCCTGAAGGCGATCAAGAAGGGCTTGCTGAAGACGTTTTCGAAGATGGGGATCTCCACGCTCCAGAGTTATCAGGGAGCACAGGTCTTCGAAGCGATTGGCCTGAACAAGGAGTTGGTCGAGAGCTATTTTTCCGGCACCACGTCGCGCATCGAAGGCGTCGGGCTCCCCGTTCTAGCGAATGAAGCCCTGTTGAAGCATGAATACGCGTTCCGGCCTCTGACTGATTTCGAAACAGAACTGACTGTCGGCGGTAACTATCACCAGCGGGTTAACGGCGAATACCATCTCCTCAACCCGCAGACCATCAGCAAGCTTCAGCACGCGGTTCGGCAGGATAGTTTCAAGACTTTCCAGGAATACACCGACCTGATCGACAAGCAGAGCACGCAACTCTGCACGTTGCGCGGATTGATGAAACTGAAGAAGAGCGCCGCGCCGGTGCCATTGGAAGACGTCGAGCCCGCGAAGGAAATCGTCAAGCGCTTTAACACCGGCGCGATGTCGTTTGGATCGATCAGCAAAGAGGCCCATGAGACGCTGGCCATCGCCATGAACCGCATCGGTGGCAGATCGAATACGGGCGAGGGTGGGGAAGATGAAGAGCGCTTCAAGCCCGACGCCAATGGCGATCTCCGGCGCAGCGCGGTCAAGCAAGTGGCTTCGGCGCGTTTTGGTGTCACCGCAAACTATCTGGTGAACGCGGACGAACTCCAGATCAAGATGGCCCAGGGCGCCAAGCCGGGCGAGGGCGGGCAACTTCCGGGACATAAGGTGGATGAGGTCATTGCGCGGCTGAGGCACTCGATCCCCGGTGTGGGGCTCATCTCTCCGCCGCCGCACCACGACATCTATTCGATCGAAGATCTCGCCCAACTGATCTACGACCTGAAGAACGTCAATCCTCATGCCCGAATTGCGGTGAAACTGGTCGCGGAAGTTGGGGTTGGAACGGTTGCAGCCGGCGTGGCTAAGGCGCACGCCGACGTTGTCCTCATCAGTGGAGACAGTGGAGGAACTGGAGCGTCTCCCCTCAGTTCCATCAAGCATGCGGGCATTCCATGGGAGCTTGGCCTGGCAGAGACGCAGCAGGTTCTTCTGTTGAACGACCTGCGCAGCCGCATCAGGGTTCAGACCGACGGCAAACTTCAGACTGGCCGCGACGTTGTGATCGCCGCATTGCTCGGTGCCGAAGAGTTCGGTTTTGCCACGACCCCGCTGATCGCGATGGGCTGCGTGATGATGCGAAAGTGCCACCTGAACACCTGCTCGGTTGGGATCGCCACGCAAGACCCGATGCTTCGGCAAAAGTTCCAGGGCCAGCCCGAGCACGTCATCAACTTCTTCTTCTTCCTCGCCGAGCAAATTCGCCAGTACATGGCGGAAATGGGCTTCAGCTCCATGGATCAGATGATTGGCCGCGTCGACATGCTCGAAGTGGATGCGGCGGTCGCGCATTGGAAAGACCATTGGAAAGCCCAGGGACTCGACTTCTCGTCGATCCTCTACAACCCGCCGGTTCCATCCCGTGTTGTGAGACGATGCGTCCACAAGCAGGACCATGGCTTGGAGCAGGCACTTGACCACAAGATTCTCGGGCAGGTGCATGACACGCTGGAAACGCTCTCCCCCATTGAGGTCAAACTGCCGATCCGCAATATTCACCGCTCCGTCGGCACGATGCTGAGCGGCGAGGTTGCGCGCCGTTATGGATCCGCAGGACTTCCGGATGACACAATTCGCGTCCATCTTTCCGGGTCTGCGGGCCAGAGTCTCGGAGCCTTCCTTGCCAAGGGCGTCACGCTCACGCTGGAAGGCGAAGCGAATGACTATGTCGGTAAAGGTCTTTCTGGCGGACGGCTCATCGTCTACCCGCCGCGCGGATCGGGCTTCGCCGCTGAAGAAAACATTATCGTCGGCAACGTCGCCCTTTACGGCGCTACCGGTGGAGAAGTCTTCTTCAACGGCGTCGCGGGCGAACGCTTTGCTGTTCGCAATTCCGGATCGACCGCTGTGGTCGAAGGCGTAGGCGATCACGGCTGCGAGTACATGACGAATGGATTGGTCGTTGTGCTGGGTTCCTGCGGCCGCAATTTCGCGGCCGGAATGAGCGGCGGCATCGCTTACGTTTTCGATGAACGCGGCGACTTTACCGAAAAGCGCTGCAACTTGGAATCGGTTGACCTTGAACCTCTCACGGAAACGAAAGATCTGCAAGCTGTTCGTGATCTAATTCAGCAGCACGCGGAATTCACGGGCAGTCAGCGCGCCAAGTGGATTCTCGACAACTGGAACGAAGCCGTGTCCCGCTTCATAAAAGTGTTCCCGCACGAATTCAAGCGCGTGCTCGGGATCGCACGCGCCGAGCAAGCTTACATTCCAGGTGAACCCCTCGCGGTCTTGGCCAACGCGGAGCAGGTGCAACATGGGTAAGACGACCGGTTTCATGGATTACTCCCGCGAGTTGGCTCCGCGCAGGCCTGTCCTGAAACGCGTAAACGACTGGTTCGAGATCTATCAGGATTTTCCTGAAGAAGAGCTACGCAAGCAGGGTGCGCGATGCATGGACTGCGGTGTGCCGTTCTGCCAGACCGGATGTCCAGTCAGCAACCTCATTCCCGACTGGAATGACCACGTGTACCGCGGGAACTGGAAAGAGGCAGTCCGTCAGCTACACGCGACCAACAACTTCCCGGAATTCACCGGCCGCATCTGTCCCGCGCCTTGCGAAGCCTCATGCGTTCTAGGCATCACGGAGCCTGCGGTCACAATCAAGCAGAACGAAAAGAACATTGTGGAGCGAGGTTTTCTCGAAGGATGGATTCATCCTGTTCTGCCGAAACATCGTAGCGGCAAGACTGTAGCAATCGTAGGTTCAGGTCCGGCTGGGCTCGCGGCCGCGCAGCAACTCTGTCGCGCCGGTCACGCGGTAACGGTCTACGAAAAGGCGGACCGCATTGGTGGATTGCTTCGTTACGGCATTCCTGAGTTCAAGCTGGAGAAGCACATCATCGATCGCCGCCTCAAGCAGATGACCGCCGAGGGCGTGAAGTTCGTGATCAATGCTCACGTCGGAGGAAATGTTGCGGTCGAGGATCTGCGTCGTGACTTCGATGCGATCGTTCTGGCCGGCGGTTCCGAACAGCCTCGCGAGCTTAAGATTCCCGGCCGCGAGTTGAAGGGAATTCACTTCGCCATGGAATTCCTCCCCCAGCAGAACAAACGCTGCCACGGCGATGCAATCGACCCTGCAGTTGACATTCTGGCAACAGGTAAGCGCGTCGTTATCATCGGCGGCGGTGATACTGGCGCGGATTGTCTTGGTACCTGCCATCGCCAGAAGCCGACTTCCGTTCACCAGTTCGAGATCATGCCGAAGCCACCGGAGGAGCGGTCTCCGCAAACGCCGTGGCCGTTGTGGCCGATGCAGCTTCGCGTTGAAGGCGCACATGAGGAAGGCGGCATTCGCGATTGGAGCCTTGCCACGACCAGCTTCAGCGGTGACGAGAACGGAAACGTGAAGCAACTTCACGCCGTACGCGTCGGTCCGCCTCCAAAGTTCGAGGCAATCGCCGCCACCGAGTTCACGATGGATGCTGATCTCGTCCTGATCGCCATGGGATTCCTCGGTCCCGTCCGCAATGGAATGATCGAACAGTTGGGCGTTCAGCTGGATAATCGCGGAAACGTCTCTACTGACCACAACTACATGTCATCGGTTCCGGGTGTCTTCGCGGCTGGAGATATGCGACGAGGGCAGTCGCTTGTAGTGTGGGCGATTTCGGAAGGTCGCAAGGCTGCGGCTTGTGTGGATCAATACTTGAAACAACTTGGCGTTCAGCCGCGCGTCGAACCTTCACAGATCTACCCGAACGCTATTCGGATCGCATAGCCGCTTCGACTTCGCCAAACAACCGGGGAAGCTGGCGCGCATCGTCTGCAGAGTTCCCGAAGCGAGCTGACTCGTACACGCTAGTGAACTGTGTTACTAGCAGACGAAGCCGGTTGTCCTCGATCTTTCGCACGAATTCCTGTGGAGTCTCGGTCTCGTTCTTCTGCATTCCGCGTCGCGCCAGAATCCTGGCCATGCGTTGATACCACATGGCCGCAGCTTGTTCCGGGGAACGCTCGGGGTGAACTCCGAGCCAGTGTTCATGCAGGGCACGCAGAAGGCGTCCGAGGTTCGCAAAAAGAACAAAGGCCAAAACGATTCCGCCTGCGATCAGGATCCACCGGCGAGGAGAGTTCTCAACTCGATCCTGGCTGCGGCGCGCCCAATCGAGCATGGATGCATAACGCGTACGAGCCCACATGCGCGCGCCTTCCCACATCCCGCGCGAAGTGTTGATCGCAGCTTTACCCAAAACGTATTGGTTCGAGCTGTCGTAGCTCACGACCCAATCTCGCCAGAAGGAAGCGGCGGCATCCATGTAAAGGGAGAGTCGCGCCCATCCTTGTGGAGTGCCAGCGGGTCCTGCAGGAGTGGGATCGAATGTCTGCCAGCCGTAACCGGGGAAGTATGCTTCAACCCATGAGTGCGCATCTTTGGCGCGCACCACGTAGTTTCCAGTGATGTCGTTGAATTCGTCGCTGCGAAATCCATTGACCACGCGCGAGGGAATTCCCAGGGTGCGCAGCATGACAGCCATTGAGGATGCGAAGTACTCGCAATGTCCCTGTTTGCGCTCGAAAAGAAAATTGGCCACGGGATCTTTGACTTCGGTCTGCGGCAGTTGCAGCGTGTACCCGAAGCGAGTGCGAAGATAATTCTCGATAACGATCGCCTTGTCGTAATTGGTCTTGGCGGAGCTCGTGATCTGTGACGTCAACCGAGGAATTCGCGGATCTATGTCCGGAAGGGGGAGATAGAGGTTGGCAATGCTCGCAGGGTAGGTACGTCCGGCTGCGCGCAGTTGGGGCGCAGTGGGCGTTGCGATGTCCGATGTCGCCTCATAACGCGTGATGGCGCGCTGGAAGTCATAGTCGTAGATGCTGCTACCGGAATCGGCGTCAATCTGACGGTAATCGCCGCGCAGACTGAAAGCCCAGGGAGCGAGAAAGAAAACGTTCGTCCCAATGGGCTCCATCAGCACTTTGTAATGGATGAGTTTCTCGTGTTGCAGGCTGGCGGTCGCGTAGAACCGTGGAGCGCGACCGTCGCTGGGCAAGGCAAAACTCGTATCCGGTCGCCGCGACAACGGGGAAGCGTCGCGTGCATTCGTCCACGTATGTCCATCGAATTTCGCCAGCGACACTCCGCGCCAATGGAGATCGTATAAGCCGGCTTGGTCTCCGTCGATCTGGACGTGCATCACGACTGAGTTGGACTGTTGAATCTGGCCAATCTGTCCCAACTGGACGTGATCGCTGAAGCCGGAAGAAAAGTCTGTACCGTAAGAATATCCGCCCAAATAGCCGGCTGACATGCGGGGCATGACAAAGAAGAGCGCAGCGGCGCAGAAGAGAATTACCAGCATCAGCGCGGGCACGAAACGGACCAGCGCAAAAGCAAGATGCCGATGCTCCTGCGGATCGCTGGAATGCCTGGCTTGAATGCTCGCGGCGATTCCCGATTGCCGCATTTCCATCAAGACGAACGTAGCGACAGCCATCAGTACGAACGCGGCGAACGAGAACAGAAATATGCTGTCGACCGTCAAAACTGCCGAGGCGAGAACCATCAGGAAGGCGAGAATCGCTAGCATGATGTGATCGCGCTCGCGGCGAATGGAGAAGGTTCGGACTACGACTCCGAACAGCGCGAGGTGGACCGTCGCGGAAAGAAAACTACGGGAGACTACAAGGTAGTCGATCGCGAAGAAGACGAAATAGGCGATCGACAGCGGCGTGGTCCATCGCTCAGAAATCACAAAGCTGCGCCGCTTGGCCAGCAAGTATCCGCGAACAGCCAAGGCAATCGCCACGAGGATGGTGGAAGGAAGATCAAGTCCTCCTGTTCCTGCCAGCGCGCCAAATCCAGTTAAGACAAGGAGATACAGGGCGAGTTCGAAGTAGTGGTCGATCGCTTGTTGTACGGGGATCACGCCGGAATTTGAGGAAGGCGACGACATTGGGGATCGTTTTGCGGTGGCATTCTATTGTTCGATAGATCGATCAAAAAAGGGAAGGGTCAGAGGAGGAATTCTTGCACCGAAAGTCACGTGGGGAGTGGGAGAATTCCGGACTTTGTCCGATATACGCAGGACCAGAGTTGTTCCAATTTGGGACTCGGGGAGTATGCAGGGTATACCCCCTCCCGCTGGTCTATTGGAATCATGAATTTAGCGGGAAGTGCCGAATTAAATCCTCGGGCTCAACGAGTTAGAGGCAAAATCTTGAGCCGCAAGGAGTTGCGGTGCGATTATTTCTTTCCTGAATCGCTACTATGGAACCATCATAGCGGTTTGGCGAGGAGGTCAAGAGAATCCGATGGGATATTTGTGTTGTGTTCCCAGAATGGGAAAATACGTCTTTGGTTCAACCAAGTCTTGAACAGGAAACCACCGCAGACGGACCGGGATTGACCTGGGGTTACGTGAGTGCAATCGCTGATTGCGACAGTCAATGATTTGAACAATCACTACATCGCGCCTTGCTGCAACCTTCCTTCGATGCGTGCATCTAGGCAAGCAAATGTCATACAGCATATCGACCTTGCTGCTTCGCAATCTGAGCGACGTATTTGGCGAAAATGACCCTGTGCGTCGTCGCGCTGCAATTGACGAGATCTTTCACGAAGACGCAGTATTCTATGACCCCAAAGGCGGTGTATTTCGTGGCCGTGACGAGATTGATCGTATTGCTGGTGTGATCAAAGCAACCCATCCAGATTTCGAATATCAGCCCCTCTTCCCTCCGGAGGAATTAGGTGATGCGGGACGGGTTCGATGGGTATCCGGCACTCCCGGTAAACCACCAGCTTACGCGGGAACCGATTTTATCGTCGCCCGGAACGGTCGCATTGCTTCGGTCTATCTCTTCTTCGACAGCCTGCACTGAGCTGGACTCTGCTGCCCACGATATACGAATGACGAACGTCTGTCGGCGACCCGGACTGTGCGTCAGTTGGCGAAAAATCTCTCCAGGAACTCCCGTCAGAAACTCGTAGTTGTGGTTTTAAGCCGCGGCAGCAACTTCGATGATTTCCAACCCTAGCTGGGCGGCTTTGCGCTTGAGATGGATGACCTGCTGTTTGCGGTGTTGGGCGTCATAGAACTCGGCTCCTTGGTTCACATATTTCATTCCGTAGCGCAGCATGCGGTAGAGGAGCCGGGCGAGTTTGGCGGCCATCGCCTTGGTCGCCACCGGAGGCCCCAGACGAGTCCGAAATCGGCGGAACTGCGCCCCTAAGTAGCTGTCGCTCTCCCGTAAAGTAGTGGCCGCCATCCTTAAGACAGGGGTGGCGCGGTTGTTGGTGGGCATGCGACCTTTCCCAATGACTTTGCCCCCACTGATTTTGTTGTCCGGAGACAGCTTCAGCCAGGAAACAAAATGGTTCTCGGTCTTCCACTTGCTCATATCCCATCCTACTTCGCTGACCACCGTCATCACCGTCATGACATCGATGCCATCGATCTGGGTCAGGTCCGTACCGGTCATGCGAAACAACTCTTCGCGCAAGTTAAACTGTGGATTGCCTTTCTTCTTCTTGCGCCGTCCCTTTCGCGTCTCTTCCGGCAGAGTGGCCCCTTGGGTCCGATCCTCTAGTCGCGCGAGGTACTGTGCCAACTGCTGATCACACTCCGTGATCTGTTTCTGGCAAAACTCGTATCCCGCCAGCGAGGAAGAGATCGCGCAGGCTCTGGAGGGCAACTGGCAAGAGGATCAGCTGTTTGTGTTGCGGCAGGAATCAACTCGCCATAATTCTCGTCGGGCTTTCGGCGTTCTTGGCTCTGCACTTATTCATCCAATGGGGTAGTCGGCGGGCCGGACGCAGACTCGGGAGGCTCGTTGCCTCCGTGCTTCGTTCACCGTTGCGGGCCGTACTAACCCTCTACTATCGGAGAAAGGCTGTTCGACAGCTACAAGAGCAACGTCGAAAACAGGGACTCCCGCCGTTAGAAAACACCGATCTGCTGTAGGACGCCATCCCGAGAATTGCCGATGGAGTTCCATCGTTGTCGTAAGCAGAGATGTTTCAACAACAAAAACCCGTTCTCCGCAGTGCCAGGGCGAGCGCGGCACAAAGGTAACCAAACGTCGGTGATTTGCACCGTTTAACAACCACAAGAGACACTGGATCTCGACTTAAGTTCGACCTTCCCTCAGAACGCGATAAGCATTTCTTAATCCCCCTCTAAGTTTTGCGTGACAGCTAACGCCTCATGGAGAACACTGCCATATGCCTCCTAGTGAACGGCGAAAAATAAGTCCGGCGATATTGTTTGCGATTACTCTGATTCTGATTTGTGCCACGATCCTGTGGCCTGCAGGCGCAGTCGGCCAGAGCATAAGTGTAGTGGCGGTGGGCCCGAACCTGGTGGACTTTGGCCCACAGGTTTCAGCTACGACAAGCGAGAAGCGGGTGATCCTGCTGGCCAATGCCGGATCGGACGCTTTGCCTATCACAAGCATCGCTCCAAGGGGTGATTTTGTGGTCAGGCACGATTGCCCCAGTGTGCTTCCGGCTGGAGAAGAATGCAGGATATGGGTGTCATTCAAGCCTTCAGGAGAGGGAGTTCGTGCGGGTCAACTGACCATCACTGATGAGGCCGGGACTCAGAAAGTCGCCTTGCTCGGGACTGGAACGCCTGTGCTTGAAGCATCACAAAAATAGACTTTTATTTTCTCGTTAAGGCATACCGCGTTGCAAACGTTCCGCGGTGGCCACAATGGCAAGCCCGGCGGCGAAGAAACCACTGACCCACCAAGAAGGCGGTTACACTCATTAACCGGCCAATGTGCACTCATTTTGGGAGAGGCGATTGAGTTCGTGGTCGATGTTAAGGAGGCGCTGCGTGAGTCGCCGAAGTTTACGTTGCCCCTTGGTCTCC
>Ga0210408_10000419_pt1 | contig 55704 bp, 32 predicted proteins | sample IncBWH4MmetaG_FD_155471 | JGI IMG/M metagenome (GOLD analysis project Ga0210408, IMG submission 155471) | Forest soil microbial communities from Barre Woods Harvard Forest LTER site, Petersham, Massachusetts, United States - Inc-BW-H-4-M | ecosystem: Environmental > Terrestrial > Soil >... | reverse complement strand
CCTCGGCGGCCCGCAGCGCCGCGATCGCCTGGTCGAGGGATTTCTCATCGAGCGGGACTTCGACGCGGTCGTCGTGACGCATCCGCTCGACGACCGGCAGGCGCAGCGCCCGCGGCACCAGCTGCGCGGGCGGCGGCATGCGCATGTTGTAGCGCTCGACCGGCTTGAGCCCCTCGCGCATCTCGATCACGTCGCGGTGCCCGGCCGTGACCAGCATGCCGGTGCGCGCCCCCTTGCCTTCGATGAGCGCGTTGGTGGCGACGGTCGTGCCGTGCACGATGCGATCTGTTGCGGCGAGCAAATCCGCCATCGGCAGCGCCAGCGTTTCGGCGAGCCGCGCCAGCCCGTCGAGCACGCCGCGCGAGGGATCGTCCGGGGTCGAGGGCACCTTGGCGAGCGTCGCCACGCCGCGGTCGTCGATCGCGACCAGGTCGGTGAAAGTGCCGCCGACGTCGATTCCGAGACGCATCAGGAAACGAACCCGCTCTCGACGTCATCAGCGCGCGCGGCCACGTTGCGCGCGGTGGGATCGCCCCACCCTCCCCCGCCGCCCGAGGCGATCTCGAAGCGGTCACCGGGACGAACCTCGATGCCGGTTTCCTTGGTGCGGATGACGCGCGGCGCCCGGCCGGCGGAATGCAGAACGTAATGATGCGGTGAGCCATCCGAGCCGCCGAGAATCCCACAGGCGCCGTGGCGCACGCCTTCGCCCGCTGTGTTGGCGAGCGCCGGCTCCTCAATCTCGACCGTGAACGAGAGCAGCCCGCCCGGTCCGCCGCGAAAGGTGCCCTCGCCGCCGGAATCCGGGCGGAACTCATGACGGGCGAAGAACAGCGGAAAGCGCGCCTCGGTCACTTCCAGGCTGCCGAATTTGATGCCGCCGGCCGAATGCCACTCGCCGGCGCCGGGCCAGCCGTCGCCCGCCGGCGAAGCGCCCCCGCCCGGCCGCGCCTGAAACATGTGCCAGATGAAGCCACGGTCGGTGCGCGGATTGCGCCCCTGGATGGCGATACGAAAGCGCCGGCCCCAGCCTGCCATGGCACGGTCGGGAGCGGCAGGCGCCAGCGCCTTGATCACCGCCTCGATGATCTCGTTGCCGCAGTGGCTAGTGCACAAGGTCACCGGCGCGCCCGCGTTGGCCCACACCACCGTCCCCGGCTTGGCGATTACCTCGAGCGGCCGGAAGGCGCCGTCGTTCTTCGGCGTGTCGGGATCGATCAGATAGGCGAGGGCCGCGGCGACACCGGCGCGCATGTTGGCGTAGGAGGAGTTGACGAAACTCGTCACCTCGGGGTCGGAGGCGGACAAATCGACGGTGAGATCGCTGCCGCGCTTGGTAACCGTGGCGCGGATAACGATGTCATCGTTGCCGCGGCCGTCATCGTCGAGGATCGCCTCGGCGCTGTAGACGCCGTCGCGCCACGTGGCGATGACCGCGCGCGCCTGGCGCTCGGCGCCGTCGAGAATGGCCTCGATCGCCTGTTGCGTCGTCGTCCAGCCGAACTCGGCGGCGAGCGCGACGAGCCGCCGCTCGCCCAGGCGCGCGGAGCCGATCATGGCGTTGAGGTCGCCGCGGAAGTCGCGCGGATGGCGCACGTTCGCGACCAGCATCTCGATCACGTCGCGGCGCAAATTGCCGCGCTCGGCGATCTTGAGCGGCGGGATACGCAATCCCTCGTGCCAGATTTCCGTGGCGGCCGCGTTGTAGGCGCCGTGCGTGGCGCCGCCGATGTCGCTCTGGTGCGAGCGGTTGATCGACCAGAAGCGCGCGGTTTCGTCTTCGAACACCGGCACGAACACGGTGACGTCGGGGAGATGATTGCCGCCGTAGTAGGGATCGTTGAGCAGGAACATGTCGCCCGGGTGGATGTCGCCCTTAAGGAACTCGCTCACGGCGCGGGCCGCATAGGGCAGCGCGCCGACATGGATCGGCACGTGCTCGGCCTGCGCGATCAGGCGGCCGTCGAGATCGCAGATGGCGCAGGAGAAATCGCGGCTCGAATTGAGGATCTGCGAGTAGGCGGTGCGCAGCATCGCCTCGCCCATCTCCTCGACGATGGCGTGCAGGCGATGCTGGATGACGGAGGTGACGATGGGATCGAGGGACATGGGAGGGCTCGCGCGGGCGGGGGTCGTTTCGTCACCTATGACATAGGGTTCGTCAAGTGTCGCTCGGCGGCGTGGACGCCTCGACTAGGCGAGGAGGACGAGAATGACGCCGCCGACCGTTGCGATTACCGCGGCTATGAGTGGTGCATCGATGCGTTCGCGTTTCAAGAGCGCGGAGCTCAGCAGCACTGTGACCAGCGGATAGGTTGCGATCAGCGGCGAAACGAGCGCGACAGATCCGCGACCGAGCGCAGCGTACATCGACAGAACGGCCGAGCCGTTACACAGCCCAACGGCTGCAAACCAAATCGCTCCGCGGCGGTCGAATCCTTGTGCGAGCGTCGGGCGCGACGCGAGAGCGGCCAGGACGAGCACCGTCGACGAGACCGTGTAGCCGATAACAACCGCGGCGATCGGATTGGGCCAGTGCTCGAGCCCAATTTTGATGACCGGCTGGACGAAGCCGCGAACAGCAGCCGCACCTAACGGCAAAGCGAGGAGCCAAGCGCCTCTTGCGGTGAAGGACCATTGCCCCCGGTACATCAGCGCGACGCCGAGAACAATCGCATCCATGCCAAACAATTGCAAAAGGCGCGGATGTTCCCTGAGCAAGAAGAGCGCCAACAGCACGGCAAAGACCGGCGCCAGCCCGCCGACGGCGCCGGCTATATTTGGTCCGACCAGGCGATTGGATTCGAAATTCGCAAGCGCGACGGCTCCTGGGAAGATCAATCCGACGCAGGCGAACAGCGCGGCGGCTGTTGCATCCGCTTCCGCCGGCTCGATCATGAGCGGTGCCAGGCACCAGAATGAGAACGTCGACGTCGGGATGCTCAACGCCGCCCCGAGGCGGGGCGGCATCCATCGCAATGCGAATTGCGTCAGCACAAACCCCGCGCCAAAGCCAAAGGCTGCGTAAAGCGCCAAGAGAATGGCGATAGATTTGTCGGTCAACGGACCGCTCCCGTGGCTTCATTGCGAAGAGTGCCGTTGACAAAAATACGCAGCCGGCGCTTGATAAATCCAATGCATTTATACTTTTAGGACAGATGCAGGAGTTGCATCATGAGGCTGAACCTCGACCAGCTGCGTACGTTCGTGACGGTGGTCGATGCCGGCGGCATTCATCGGGCGGTCGCGCGGATCAATTTGAGCCAGCCGGCCGCTTCCAGACAGATCAATGCGCTCGAAGCCACCCTCGGAATGCGGTTATTTGACCGCGTCGGCCGGCGGCTGAAACTGACCTCGGAGGGAGAGGATTTGCTTCGGCTCAGCCGTCGCCTGTTGGGAGAAGTCGAAGCCTTCAACGAGCGGGCGAGCGCGCTCAAAAAGGGCGAAACCGGCATTGTCCGCGTAGCCGCTACGCCCATGGTCATCGAGAATACTCTTTCGCACTTCGTCGGCCGGTATCGGCGCCGCCATCCGGGCGTGGAGGTCGAGCTCATCGAAGACGGCGGGGTCGCAATGCCGCGGCGACTGGAATTGGGCGACGTGCATCTCGCTCTCATGGCGGTGGATGATGACCGTCTCAGCAGTCAGCCGCTTTATCCCGTGCGGGGCATTGCCGTGGTTGCAAAGGACCACAGGTTCGGCAGGCGTCGCATGATCGAGGTTGCGGAACTCGCGGACGAACCGCTTTTGCTCCTGCGCAGCGAGTTTGCCTCGCGTGACTGGTTCGAAACCGCATGTCGCCTTGCGCGCATCCGACCACGCGTGCTCCTCGAAAGCCGCGCTCCCCATGCCTCGATCGCGTTGGCGGCTGCCGGCTACGGGGTCGCCGTCGTCCCGTCCACCGTCGTTGTTCCGGCGGGTCACGTCCGCGGCATTCCCCTCATGCAGCGCGGCACAGCCGTCGGCCGTTGGCTCAGAGCGGCGTGGCAACCGCAACGCTTCTTGTCTGTTTTTGCGGAGCGTTTCATCGAGGAACTCTCGGTACATTGCCGGCGAAACTACCCCGGTCGCGAGTTCAACCGATACGCTCCGGCGTTGCCTCGCCCGACTTAACCCACCTTACCCACCTTCCACGGCACCATCGGGCTGATGTAGCCTTGCTGCCGAACTGCCCCTTGGGAGAGGGGAAACGCGATGCAACTTCCTCGCCGCAAATTCCTGCATCTCGCCGCGGGCGCCGCTGCGCTGCCCGCAATCTCGTCCCGCGCCCGGGCGCAATCATATCCGAGCCGGCCGGTCTCGATCATCGTGCCGTTTCCCCCCGGCGGCGGCACCGACTTTGCCGCGCGCGTGGTCGGCGAGCACATGTCGCGCACGCTCGGACAGCAATTCGTGATCGAGAATTTCTCGGGCGCCGGCGGCACCACCGGCTCGATCCGGGCGATGCGCGCCACTCCCGACGGCTACACCATCGAAATGGGCCACATCGGAACGCACGCGATCGCGGTCTGGTTCTACCCTAATCTCGCCTACAAGCCGGACGCCGACTTTGCGCCGATCGGCGTGGCCATGGAGAGCCCGCTGGTGATCGCCGCGCGGAAGGATTTTCCGGCGGCGAACCTGAAAGAATTCATCGCTTACGCGAGGGCCAACCAAGAAAAGCTGAACATGGGACACGGCGGCGTCGGTGCCATTCTGTACAGCTTCGGCCTGTTGTTCAATTCGATCATGGGCGTGAAGCCGACTTTGGTGCCCTTCGGCGGCGGCGCGCCGGTCACGACTGCCTTGCTCGGCGGGCAAATCGACTACGCCTGCAGCGGCATCACGGACGTGGGTCCTCAGGTTCGCGCCGGGACGCTCAAGGGCTATGCAATCGCCGCCGAGGAGCGCAACGCCAGCCTGCCGGATGTCCCCACCACCAAGGAAGCCGGACTTCCCGAATTCACCGAGGTACCGTGGTTTGCCTTGTTTGCACCGAAGGGCACGCCGCAACCGATCCTCGATAAGTTGAGCGGCGCTCTCGACAAGGCATTGGACGACCCGGCCGTGCGCAAGCGGTTTGCCGACGTGGGCGGCGACGTTCCGGACAAGGCACGGCGCGGGCAGCAGGCACTCGCGACGATAGTCAAAGACGAGATTGCCCGCTGGGCGCCGATCATCAAGGCGGCGGGCCTCAAACGATCATGAAGATCTCGCTGGTCGAATGCCTTCCGGTTCACTCCGGTTGGCGCAAGAACTTCGTGTTCGTGCGGGTCGAGACCGATGCAGGCGTCATCGGATGGGGCGAGAGCTACAGCCAATACGATCGTGACCGTGCCATCGGCGCGCAGGTCGAGGAGCTGGGGCGCTATGTGATCGGCCGCGACCCGTTCCACATCCGCCATATCCTGCAGATCGCTTTCGACGACTATGCGCAACGGCGCGGCTCGCTCGAGTTCTATTGTGCGGTGTCGGGGATCGAGCAGGCATTGTGGGACATCGCCGGCAAGGCCACGCAGCAGCCGGTCTACAATCTTCTCGGCGGCCCCTGCCGTTCGCGCGTGCGCGTTTACGCCAACGGCTGGAGCTATAAGCTGCAATCGCCCGAGGACTATGCGCGCGCGGCGGAGGCGGTGCGCGAGCGCGGTTTCACCGCGATGAAACTCGATCCGTTGCCGGGTCCGTGGCGTACCTTTGTTCCGAAAAATCACATCGGCCGCGCCGTCAGCGTCATGCGCGCGGTGCGCAACGCGGTCGGCCCCGACGTCGACGTTCTCATCGATGTGCACCGGCGCCTCGCGCCGATGCACGCGATCGAGCTTGCCGACGCGCTCGCCGAGTTTACCCCTTATTGGCTCGAAGAACCCTGCCAGTCGGAGAACGTCGAGGCGCTCGCGGAAGTTCGCCACGCGAGCCGCATTCCGGTCGTCACCGGCGAGGCGCTCCTGACCCGTGCAGCCTTCCGCCCGATCTTTCGCGCGCGCGCCGTCGACATCATCAACCCCGATGTCGCGAATTGCGGCGGCATTCTCGAACTCATGTATATCGCCGCGGCAGCCGAATCCGAGGCCATCGCGGTTTCACCGCATAATTACAATTCGACCACGTTGGCGCTGTCCGCGACCGTCCACGCCTCCGCCTGTATGCCGAATTTCATCATCACCGAATATTTTCTCCCGTTCGAGGAACTCGGCCGGCGCCTGTGTACAAATGTTCTGCAACCGGTCGACGGATATATCGCGCTGCCGGAAGGCCCAGGTCTCGGGTTGAACGTCGACGAAGCGGCGGTGCGCGCGCACAGCGGAAAGCCATTTCCCGCCAGAACATTTCGCGGCATCGACGAGGAAGGTCCTTAACATGGATCTGCCGGTGTTTCGCTATCATCCCGATCCGGTCGCGAGCGGCAGTATCGTGGCCTCCGATGCGCAATGCGCCTGCTGCGGAAAGCGCCGCGGGTTCATCTACACCGGCCCCGCCTACTGCGAGGAAGAATTGGAGGATGCGCTCTGCCCATGGTGCATCGCCGACGGCACCGCGCATGAGAAATTCGATGCGGAGTTTGCCAATTCGGCCGAGTTTCCCGACGATGTTCCGTCGGACGTGGTGGAGGAGATCACCCACCGCACGCCGGGGTTCAACTCCTGGCAGGAAGGCAAATGGCTCGGCTGCTGCGGCGACGCAGCCGCGTTCCTCGAGCCCGCCGGCTATGCCGAGATCCGCGCCCGTTATCCGCAGCTCGAAGGCGCGCTGATGATGTACATCGTCCACGAGCTTGAGATTTCCGGCGCCGCGGCGACGCGCTTTCTCCAGGGACTGCACCGCGATCAAGGCGCCGCTGCTTATATTTTCTCCTGCCGTCATTGCGACGCCAAGCCCGCCTATATCGACTTCCTGTAACGGCGGCGGCGAATGGTCATGACGCGCATCGCGCTCGTCGGTCTTGCGGCGCTGGCCTGCGGGGGCGCGTTGCTGTTGCTGCTCACGCGCGGCGGCGGCCGCGTTGTCCCGCTCGATGTCGAGTTCAAGCTCACCGACAGCGAATATGGGCCGCTCCCCAACGTGCCGGTTCGCCTCGTGCTCGGGGCCACGGACTGGCAGGCGCCCGACGCCGGCGTGCGCGTTGTCACCGCCGCGGACGGTTCCGCCCGCTTCACCACCCAGGCACGGATCGGCCGCCGCTGGAGTTCCTCCGCCATCGGCTTCACGGCGCTCAGCGTGCCGTTTCGCGCCGATTATCTAGCGCTCGCCGCCGAACTGACGTACGGGCTGCCGCGACAGGAAGGCGACGATGTCATCCATCGCTGGCTCTACACCGCCGAGATCGACCGGATGCCGGACGGCGATTGCAGCTCGCTCGATCTCGACGAGGTGTACGAAGCCGGCCCGGACGGCCGCTTCACGAAATATATTGGCTCCAACGCATCGGGCCCGAATTTCAACACCCGGGTGGACGGCTGGATTCTCTCCAGCGCCGGCTATCAGCTGTCGGATTTTATGCTTCGGCGCGGTGACGGCGAGCCCGGCAACGAGCGCTGGCGCCTGCGGCTTGGCATCAAACGAATGCCAAAGCCGGTCTTGCCCTGAGCGCGCCGCGGGCTATTTCCCCATCGCCTCGCGTTTCCACAGCTCCCATGGCCGAATGTAGTCGCGCCGCGCCTCGATTTTGCGGCCTTCTTCGGGATCGAGATAATTGATGGTCCCGCCGAGCGCGATGGCCTCGGCCAGCAGCTTGGCGGCGACGCCGATGTAGATGGCGCGGCCCACCACATAAGGCAGCGATTTTCCGGTCGCGGCGAACCCATGCCCGCGCATCAGGATCGCGTCCTTGTCGCCGAGCTTTTCGGCGAGCGCGTGGCCGAACTTGGCGTTGCTCACCAGCATGTCGGTCATGCCGCCGACGTCGCGTATCTCAAAGTTGGGCAAGCCCTCGGCGAGGAAACCGCCCGAATGGGCGATGGCGCGCAGCGGCACGCTGCTGACCGTGAACGGGACGACGCTCGGCGTGTGCGCGTGGATGACGGCGATGACATCGGGCCGCAGTTTGTAAATCTCGCCGTGAATGTAGCGCTCGGAATACTGGCGCCGGCCTGGGTCGCGCACCGGATTGCTGTCGAGGTCGTACTCCATGATGTCCGCCTCGGTCACCAGCTCGGGCGCGCGCGCGAGCGACAGGAGGTATCGATTGGGGTCGCGGTCGTGTCGCACGCTGACGTGACCCATCGCGTCGACCACGCCCTGCTGGGCGAGAATGCGGTTTGCGACGATCAGGTCTTCCATGAGCTGGGGATCGACCGGCCCGGCAGATGCCGGCCGCTGCTGCGCGGGCGCCGGAGCGGAAACCAGCGCGGCGGCGGCGAAAAAGATAACCAAGAGACCGGATACGAACGTCTTCATCGGCACACCTGCGTTCTATTGGATGACTGGACCGAACCTGGAATGCTCAACCGAGCTGGGCATTTACGGGCGAGCGGGAACCGGCGGTCCGCCGCGTTTCTGCATCTCGAGAACGTTGATCTTCGTGCCATTCGCCATGATCATGTCGCCGGGCCGCTGATCGCTCTTGCAAGGGCCGAGCCATTTGGCGGCCATCGTTATGGTGGACTTGCCCCCCGGCGCCGCCGCGCTATCCGACGCCACCGTCATGGTGTAGCCGCTGTCAAAGCTCCCGCTGATCACCGCGTGCGACGCCGTCGCCTTGCCGTTGACGGTACAAACGGAGTCGATGGTGATCGTGCTCCCGGACCGCTGCACGTCGCGCTTGGAGCATGCGCTTTGGGCGCCCGGGCCGACCCTCGACTGCATCATTTGATCGGTCGCGGCGTCGATGCACTGCTGCATCGTCTGGCCGGGAATGTTGCGGTTTTCAAAACTCATATTGATTTCCCATAAGCCGGCTTTGCGCGACGGCAGCTCCTCCGCCAATGCCGGCATCACCCCGAGCACGCCCACAATAGAGACCGCCGCAACAAGTCGCATGAGTCCTCTCCTTAGTTAAATCACTGGCCGGTTCGGGGTCAGCGCCCGCGGAAGTTCGGTTTGCGTTTTTCCCGGAAGGACAAAGGCCCCTCCTTGGCGTCCTCGCTCTGCCGCACCCGCTCGACCGCCTGTTGAACGAGATACATTTCTTCCACCGGGCTGCGCGGGATCGTCTTGAGCGCTGCGTCCTTGAGCATGCCGACGACGAGCGGCGCGTTGCCGGCGATAGTGCGCGCGATCTCCTGTGCGACGCTTACCTGCTCCCCGACCGGCACGATCCGATTGACGAGGCCGGCCTGGTGGGCGCGCACGACGTCCATCGCGTCGCCGATCAGCAGCAGCTCCATCGCGATCTTATAGGGGATGCGTGCCGCGATCGCGGAGATGACGCCGCCGGTGATACCGACCTTCGCCTCCGGATAGATAAACGTCGTGTTCTCGGCGGCGACGCACAGGTCGCACATCGCGACGAAGGTGACGCCACCGCCGACGACCGGTCCCGCCACCGCCGCGATAATCGGCTTCGACACCGGGACGCTCAGGTTGGGCACCGCCTCCCAGAACCGCGGCGGCGGGTCGTTGAGATCGGCGCCCGCGGTGAACACGTTGTTTCCGGCCGCGGTGAGGATGGCGACGCGATCCGTATCGCTCGCGGCGAAACGCCGCCACGCGGCGTGCAAGGCGTCGCACATCGCCCCGCTGAGCGCGTTGCGCTTGGCCGGCCGGTCGATGGTGATCAGCGCGATGCCGTCGGCGGATTCATAGCGGATTTCGTCCTGCGGCATGCCCCCACCTTTCCGCTCGCGCCACGAGCAGCTAACTTGCATCGCCTTACTGTCGTGGCAAAGCCGAATGTTTGCAAGCCGGGAGAAGGACATGGCGACGACGCTCGTTAGCGAATGGCCCGCCCTGCCTTATGCGGCGTGGAAGGACACCCGCGATACCCTTCATCTCTGGACGCAGATCGTCGGCAAGATTCGCCTGGCGCTGACGCCATGGATCAATCATTCCTGGCACGTCGCGCTTTATCTCACCGCGCGCGGCCTGACGACCTCGCCGATCCCTTATGACGGGCGCGAGTTTCAGATCGATTTCGATTTCATCGATCACGTGCTGTGGATACGAACGAGCGACGGTCATTTCCGCCAGCTCATGCTGGCGCCGATGCCGGTCGCACAATTCCATGCCGAACTGCTCGCTGCGCTGGCCGAGCTAGGGATAGACGTTCGCATCAACACCATGCCGAACGAGATCGCCGATGCCATCCCGTTCGATCGCGACCGTGTGCACGCTTCCTACGACCGCGAGTACGCCGCGCGCTTCTGGCGCGTTCTGCTCGGCGCGCATCGGGTGCTCGCGTCGTTCCGGACCCGGTTTCTCGGCAAGGTCAGCCCGGTGCATTTCTTCTGGGGAAGCTTCGATCTCGCGGTCACGCGCTTTTCCGGACGGCTCGCGCCGCCGCATCCGGGCGGCGTGCCGCACCTGCCCGATGCCGTGGCCCGCGAGGCCTATTCGCACGAGGTTTCGAGCGCCGGCTTCTGGCCGGGCGGCGGCGGACCGGTCGACTACGCAGCGTTCTATTCCTACGCCTACCCGGCGCCGGAGGGTTTTGCGTCGGCCGCCGTGCGGCCGGCGCAGGCGTTCTTTTCCCAGGAGCTGGGCGAATTCCTATTGCCGTACGAGGCCGTTCGCACCGCACCCGATCCCGAGCGAACGCTCATGGAGTTCCTGCAAACTACCTATAATGCCGCGGCGGACCTCGGCCGGTGGGACCGCGCGATGTTGGAATGCCCCTCAGGAGAACCGGGGCGACCGCGCCCGACGGACCGATGAACGCCCTGAACCGCAAGCGACGACTGCTGGGCTTGTCACTCGTCGGCATGCTGTTGGCATCGGCGGTCCTTGCGCAGCAGGCGCCGCCGACCAATTACCGCTCAGGTGTGCTCAGCGCGCACGATCAGCGTGTCCCGGTCGTGCCGGATCGCTGGCCCTGGTCGTCGATTGGCCGCCTCAACGTCATCATGGGGCTCCGACGAAGCTTTTGCACCGGCACGCTGATCGGACCGCGCCAGGTGATCACGGCGGCGCATTGTCTGTTCGACAGCAAGATCAACGCTCTCGTAAAGCCACAGGCGGTCCATTTCGTCGCCGCGCAAGACAAGGACAAGTTCGCGGCTCACGCGGTCGCCACCGCGATCGTCACCTCGCCGGACTTCCGGTTCAGAGTGGAAGAACGCCCCCGCTGGGACCAGATCGCATTGCAAATGGTCAGGAACGATTGGGCGATCGTCACGCTCGAGCAGCCGCTGCCGTCCGCGCCCATTCCGATCCGGGTGATGGCCGCGGCGAAATTGCCCGATGACGCCGGCAAAGGCGAAATCGCGCTCGCCGGCTATGGCCGCGACCACGCCTTCGTCCTCTCGGCCCACAAAGGATGCACGGCGCGGACCGACGCGCCGGCGGCCGGCCTTCTCCTCCACACTTGCGACTCGATGCCGGGCGAATCCGGCTCGCCGGTCCTGTTGCTCGACGGCGACAAGGCATGGCTGGTCGGAATTCACACTGCCGTTTCGTCCGACTTCACGCCGCAGGTCGGCTACCGCGCGATGGCCGGCCACGGGGTCGCCGCATCGGTATTCGAAGAACCGGCACGCGCAGCGCTCGGGAACTAGCGCGTAGCGCGGTTGCCGAGCGGCTCCATTCCGGATTGCTCGATCGCCGCCGCGGCCTGGGCCGACGCGAGAAATTCGATCAGCCGTTTTGCTTCGCCGCGGTGATCCGATTCGGCGACGATCGCCGCCGCGAACACCTGCAGCAGCTGCACTTCCGGCGGAAGCCGGCCCACGTAGTCGATGCCGGCTACGCCGAGCAGCTCGCTCACCGGTGCAAGCACGATGGCCGCCTCTCCGGCGGCCACCATTGCAGTGGCGTCCGAGCCGCGCGGACCGACCTTCACGGCGAGCTTGTCGGCGAGACCGAGCGTGGGAAACACGTCCTCCATCAAAAAGATGCCGCTGGTGCTGCCGGGAACCGCGATCGCGTGTGCCTCCAGCAAAGTGCGTTTGAGGGCATCGACCGTGCCGACGTCCGGCTTCGGTTTTCCCAGCTGCACAGATGCACCGATCGGTACGCGCGCCAGATCGACGTCGGTGCCGCCGGCGATGCGCCCCGCTGCCATCAGCTCGCTCAGCCCCTCGCGCGAAAGGATGACGACGTCGGCGCGCGCCCCGCGCTCCAACTGCGCTTTCATTGTGTTTGGCCCCCTCCCCTGAGAGGCGGCGGATGCGGTCGCAACGGCGATGCCGGTCGTGCGCTCGAACTCGGGCAGGAGCTGCCGATAGGCCGGCGAGAATCCTCCCGATATCATCACGGTGAGTTCCGCCGGTGCGGGATTTGACATTGCGCTTTGTCCTCCGCTCACCATCGCCCCGTCATGGCCCGGCTCGAAGTGGATGATGCGAAGCGATATGTTGCATAATGCGATCGATGGCGAGCGGCGGACTATACCGGCCGTAAAAAGGGGGAGGAACAGACATGAAAATCACCGGCTACGAGTCCACGGTCCTCAACATCACCGAGGACGACCCGCTCGCGAACATGCCGGAGGAGTCGGGGCGCAAGCGCCCGATCGTGATCCTGCGGCTGCGCACCGACGCCGGGATCGAGGGCATCGGCGTGACCCTGTGGGGCGGCGATCTCACCGTCAGCCTGCGCTCGGCGATCGACACGCTTACGGGGCTCACCATCGGTGAGGATCCGCAGCGCATCGAGAGGATCATCGCCAAGCTGCGCGGCGCCGCCGGGTCGCCGGGCGGCGCGGGCGGCATCTTCACCTCGGCAATCGCCGCGATCGATATCGCGCTATGGGACATAAAGGCGCGGGCGGCGGAGCAGCCGCTGTGGAAACTCCTGGGCGGGCATCGCGACCGCGTCGCCACCTATGCGTCCGGCTCGCTGCGCCGCGGCCTGACCCACGACCAGGCGCAGCGCGCGGCGCGCACCTTGGTGGAGAAGGGCTTCGTCGAGATGAAGACGCAGATGGCGCTGCCGGGCGATCCGCCGCCGGCCGAGGAAATTCGCCGGGTGCGCGCGGTGCGCGAGGCGATCGGCCCGGACATCAAGCTGATGTGTGACATCAACCAGCGCTGGCGGCCCGAGCAGGCGATCGACATCGGCAGCCGGGTCGAGGACGTGGGCCTGTTCTGGCTCGAGGACGTGACCACCGCGGACGATTACCGGGGCCTCGCGCGCGTCACGGCGGCGCTCAAGACGCCGATCGCCGGCGGCGAATACCTGTGGGGCGTCACCCCGTTCCGCCACATGATCGAACACCACTCGGTCGACATCGTGATGATCGACGTCGCCCGCGTCGGCGGCATCACGCCATGGATGAAGGTCGCCGCCATGGCGGAGGCGTTCAACCTGCCGGTGGTGAGCCACATCATGCCGGAAATCCAGGCGCATACGGTCGCCGCTTGTCCGAACGGACTCACGGTCGAGTACATGCCGTGGAGCCTGTGCCTGTTCGAGGAGACGCCGCGGCTCGACAAGGGTGCGCTGGTGCTGTCCGATCGGCCCGGCCTCGACCTGAAGTTCGACGAGAAGGCGATCAAGGCGTTCCGGGCTTAGCGAATGGCGAATGGCGAATAGCGAATAGTAAGATCGGGGATATCGTCTCTCTATTCGCTATTAGCTACTCACTATTCACTATTCACTATTCACTATTCTTTCTTCGGCGACCAGCGATAAGCCTTGGCACAGGCGCCGCCCATCAGCATGGCGCGCTCGCTCTCGCTCAGGCGGTCGGTCTTGACGAACGGCTCGACCGCTTGCTCATAGTTGACGACCGCGAACGCGCGGGTCCAGTCCGTGCCCCATAGGCAGCGCTCAAAACCCCAGGCGTCGAACACGCGCGCGAGCGGGTCCCAGATGTCGGGGAACGGATAGGGCTTTTGCGACAGCGTGCAGGCGCCGCTGACCTTGATCACCGCGTTGGAGCGCTTGGCGAGTTCCAGCACCTTGGGCAGGTCGGCCCACGGCTGCGGCGGCGCCGGCGGCACGCGCGGCTGCAGGATCGCCAGATGGTCGATGATGAACCGCGTGTCCGGATGGCGATCGATCAACGCCGTGCCCGCGTCGAGATTCCCCCAGAACAGGACGTTGACGGGAAAGTTGTAGCGGACGGCTGCCTTACAGATTCTGTCGAGGCCCGGGTCGTCCGGCGCGCGCCCCGCTTCCTTGGTCAGCATGATGCGGACGCCGACGGTTCCCGGCGTCTTTTTCCATTCGGCGATGACATCGGCCACCGCGGGATCATCCGGGTTGACCGGCTTGACGATGCCGAACCGGCCGGGATGGGCCCGCTGCACTTCCACCGCATAGCTCGCATCGTACTGGTACATGGAAAAGGCGGAGATGAAGATCGCGCCGTCGACGCCGACCTTCTCCATCGCCGCCACCATCTCGTCACCGGTGACGTGAGCGGGCCAGTTCGGCACGCTGTGCCAGGGTCGCTTGGGCGTGTTCGCCTCGTAGACATGGACCTGGGAGTCGATGATGGGCATGGGGACGCTCCTTTATGTCGGCGGTTTTCGTATAGCATTGCGCATCAGGAGTCAGCGGACTGTAGGGAAGCGAAATCCGGGTGGCACCAATCCGGCTCCGCATTGCGCTGCGGTCCATGCGGGCTACCGGCTTTCACGGCTCCTCGAGCGGCGGCAATCCCAGAGCCTGATCAACCAGGGCAGTCGCGCGCTTGTAGTCGTAGGCGCGGTTGAGGTTCTGTTTCACCAGAAACGAAGCGCCGCCGTAGAATTTCTCATATTGCGCGTGGCGGCTGCCGAACTCGGTGCCGAGGAAGTCCCAGAGCATGCGCAAGGTCGCGACCCGCGTCTTGGCATCGGTCGAGGCCGATTGCATGTAGCGGGCGATGTCGCGCGCCATCTCCGGATGCTCGAAGTCGCGCGCCGACGAAGGCAACGTAATCATCGCGGCGCCGGCGAGTTCGCGGATCGTCTCAAGCATGCGGCCGTTGAGCTCCGATTGCAGCGCCATCACCGCGTAAAGCGTGGTGCGCGAGGGCCACAGCACCCCGTCGGCATCGATCGTGCCGGTGACCTCGTGCGCCTGCAGCATGGAATCGACGACGGTCGCGAGCGCCGCGAGTTCGCCCATGGCAACGGCGACCGGCGGGTGGGCGTCGTTGCCGGTGATCTCGTTCATGCGCTTGGCAAGCCCCATCATGAAGCGCAGCTTAACGGCGTAGCGGCACTGCGCCTGATGATTGCCGTAAAGGTGGGCCGGGGTCTGCCACCATTGATCGCGGGAGATCGCGAGATTGCGGTAGATGAACACGTTCTCCCACGGCACGAACACGTTATCGAACACGCAGAAACAGTCGGTCTCGTCGAACCGGCTCGAGAGCGGATAGTCGAACGCGTTCATGCCCGCGGTCGCGAACGCGCGGCGCGGATAGAGCTTGAGCCCGGGCGCGTTCATCGGCACGGCGAGCGCGTTGGCGTAATTCTCGTCGCCGGGCTGGAGCGGATGGATGCAGGCGAGGTGCAGCCAGTCGGAATAGACCGCCGCGGTCGCAAGCTGCTGCGCGCCGGAGATGACGATGCCGTCGTCGCGCTCCTTCACCACGCCGGCGTAGAGCGTGGGATCGCGCTGCTGGTGTGCGGGCTTTGCGCGGTCGATCTGCGGCGGCACGATCGCGTAGCTGACATAAAGATGATTGTCGCGCGCGTGCTCGTAGAAACGCACCACGTTGTCGGCGAAGTTCTGCCCGCCGGCCGCGAACACCCGCGGGACCGCGGCGAAGCCGGCGAAAAAGCCGGCGACATGATCGGGCGTGCGGCCCATCAGGCCGAAGGTCGCCTCGGCCCAGGTCTGCGAGAAGGCGCGCTTGGCGGCGAGGTCGGCATGCGAGCGCGGGATTTGCCAGCCGCGCCAGACCGGCCCGCCGGTCTTGGGCGAGGCGTAAGTCATCCGCTCGCGCAGGTGCGGGGCGGCGGCAACGTCGAACAGGTTGGCAAGGCTGTGCGCGGCGCCGCGCAAGGCGGGATGCCTGAGGACACTTTCGACCCGCTCGCCGTCGAGAAATATTTGCCGGCCGTCGTCGAGCGAACGCAGAAATTCCGCGCCGGTGCGAAGCGCGGCCGCCTCTTTACGGGCCACCTCTTGTACGCGGTGCGAGGTCATCGCCACCTCCGGCGCGGGGGGTTTGGCTGGAGCACTTCGCCGCGACAGGCCCATCCCGCCTTGACCAGGTACCGTCAGCTCCGAGCATCTAGCTTCTGCCGCATGCGTCTAAGGTCGGTAAAGATCAATGCTGGGCGGGGGGGCGACGAGAACGCCGCGCTGCCCCGTGCACGCGTATTTTACGCGGGATTTACGCAAAGGAATACACTTTAAAAGTGAATTATCATTCATTGTAAAGGTTCGCGTGTCTTTGCTACGAGCCCACGGCGCCAACCGCCACGGTTGCCGACTTCTGCTCGGCGTCATCTTCATCGAGGATGCCGAATCAAGCTGGGGCCTTATGTAGTATGAGCTCCGCAAGCGACCACTAGCCCCAGGGGGTTGATTGCAGATTCAACGTCCAACCCCACATGGCTAATGAAGGTTTAGTCTTGCGGTGAATCGTCGTCCGGCAACAGGAGGACGAGAAGCATGAGTTTCGAAAGACCAAACATTGAAGGGCGATCCAATCAGCCGCGTGGTCGGCCATTTGCCAAAGGGAATGGTGGCAGGAGGCCAGGGTCGAGAAACAAGTCGACGCTGCTAGCCGAGGCTCTTCTACGCGGCGAAGAGGTTGAGCTCGTGCGCAAGGCGATCGAGCTCGCGAAAGGCGGCGATGCGCAGATGTTGAAGTTTCTTCTTGACAGGATTCTGCCCAAGGACCGGCCGGTCAAGATTGATCTGCCGCAGATCAGATCGCCGGGCGACGCAGCCATTGCTATGACGGCGCTTATCCAGGCCGTGGCGGCAGGAGAAATTGCACCCGCGGAGGGCACCTCGGTCGCGAGTTTGGTGGCTGGAATTCACCGATTCGTTGATATCACTCATTTGAGAGAACGAATCGATGCCTTAGAAGCAGAGATCGAGAAGCTGTGTCCCGAAACATGAATCTGCGCGACTTACATACCCGCGTCGCGCAGCTGAGGAGCCGGGTCACAATAAAGCGCCTACAAGACGCTGTAATAGCCTTCGTGCCCTATTTCTACGCGACAATGCACTCCGCGGCTGTGATTGCGGTGGCGCTTTACGGAAAGCCCCAGATCGATGAGCCGCTCTGGCGTGCTTACGGGCGCACGATGGGTGAACTCTACCGTTTATTTGGAACCAAAACTGAGCAGTGGATTGAAGAGGGGACTCTCAGCCGCGATGATTTTCGCGCACTCGCGATTTGTCCTGAAATCTTGACAATGACGCTCGAGAAGTATCTGCGAAAAGGCCCTAAATTCACAGCCGCTCTCGTCTCTGCACCCGTTTGGCTTCTGAAATTCGCTGATGTCGAGCGGGATGCCCGCATCCTGGAATTTAAGTTGCCGGACTTATCTCGAGCACCAAAGCTTGGGCGAGAAGCTCGCAAAGATCGAAATAGGTGGCCATTGCTGCCGGAAGGAACAATCGATGCAGGCGCCCCCTGTGATGAACCTAATCCATGTGTGACCACCGAAGAGCTTCTGACACGCAACACGCGGTTGAAGATTCCCTCACGGATTCAAGTGAGCCCAAATTCAGGCATTCGGTTCCCAACTTTGGTGTTCAAAGCGCATTGATGCCAGAGGTATTGGCCCAAGATCTCTGCGCTGAAATCCACCCGCGTGGTGGAATTGGTGATGACGGCGGGACCGAATGCCCCCCGCTGCCGAAGCCGACGGAAGAGTGATGCCGCGGTCGAGCTGCGCTCCGCATACGCCTACTTGCGTATTCGCGACCGCTTCCCGGCGCCTAAGGTCCCGCTGCGGACGAGATTGAGGCAGGGAAACGCATTGCTCCTGCGCGCGTTCTCACGGTTGGCCTCGAGCCCTCGAAGCGGGGTCATTGACCCTCGGTCGGCAGCGCCGGCGACGGAGCCGCGGCGTCGGAACCGGCGTCAGCGAAATTGGCCGCGCTCTGTGCAACGAGGACGGCCGCCTCGCTGCCTAATCCAGACGGCTTAAGTCTTGCGGCCCGCTGCAGGCGCGTCGCTTGCCACAGCTTGTGGGCGATATTGATCGGGTCGACCCCGGCGTTCTTCCACCACGAGGACTCGTTTCCCGAGCGGTGCAGGTCGCGGTGATGGCTGCGGCAGAGCGGCACAGTGAATTCGTCGCTGACCTTCCGGCCCAGCGCTGCTTGCTGGGCGAAGCGGATGTGGTGCGGATCGGCGGGTCGGCGGGCGCACAATACACAGGGATGAGACGCAACGAAGGCCAAGTGCGTCTTGTCGCGGTATCGTCGGGGTGCTCCGATCGCCAGCGCGCTCTTGTCGATGCCTCGGCCCAAAGAGACCTCCACGGCACCATCTGGGCTCGGGGGCGCCCCCGGGGAGTCGGCCGAATGCTCCCCCGCAACGGCTGCACTTCCATCGGCGGGCGGCGCCGTTTCGGTCATGGGCTCTTCACATGCCCCCATGGCGGACAGTCGAACCGCGAAGGCGTCCTCGATCAGGCGAGCGTCCGCATCGGTGAGGGTGTTCTTACGCGCCAGCGTCTTGTGGGCCCATTGGGCAGCTTCGTCGACGTTATTAAGGTCGGCCAGCTCTGCGACGAGGTCGTCGCGTAATGCGGCCGAGGCATCGGGCGCGAGCGCGGGACTGTTGGGCCTTCTGCCATTGGGACGATGGCGTTCCGCCGGGCCTGATGCCGGGTCCGGGGTATGCACACCCGCTTCCCCAATGGCGCCAGAGGTACTTGGTTCGACAGCTAAGTCGGGCGCATCGAGGTCGTCCTCGCCGGCGATCCCGACCAGAGTGAAAAGCGCGTAACGGCGGGCGTACGTCAGGCTTGCGCCCATTCTTTGGGGAGCGACCATATCCGCGACGGCACAAACTGGCCATTCCGAGGAGATCCATTCTCCGGACGAGTGCGCGAGGATGGTGGTCAGGCGGATGAGGCCCGCCTCTTTGTCGATGTCGGTTGACTGCACGGCGGCGATCTCGTGCCGGCCGAGGGTCTTGCGCACGATGTCGAGCCCGCTTGAAAGCGGCGCGTACTTAAAGGTCCGGTCTTGTTCTCGCGGAAACGGTGACCGGATCGTGGCTGTGAGTGACTTTTCGGGGTTGGTGAGTTCGGCTTGGGCCCTGGCGAGGGCGGCGGCAATTGCGGCGATGGATTCACTGGCCCGATGCATGCGCCCCCTCCCCGTCTATGAGGTCGAAGCTCACGGCGCCGGATTTTGAGCGCCGGGCGCGAATGCCATGCCCGAAGGCCTCCTTGGCGTCTTCAGGCACAAGCGCCTTAAGCTCGGACTTGGATTTCTCGTGGTCGAGAAAGGCTTGGCGCGTGCTGCGGAAGGTTGTCGCGAACTCCGCCCAAGAGTTCGAGGCACTCATGTCCACGGTCCGGACGGCAGGAAGCCGAGGCCGGGGAGGCTCAACATCGAATAGCAGCGGGGGCTCACCGGTCTCCACGCAGCGCCAGAACTTCCGCTCCGCGACCAGAAGCAAGTGCTGGTACAGGGGATCGGCCGAAATGGCGATCTCGACCCACGTGCCGCCACCGGTGATAATTGAGAGCGCAGCCGTTTTTGCGTTGACCACCCACATATTGTGTTGGACCTGCGCCATGTGCTTCTCGGCCGCCCCCTCTTCCGAGAACGACCACGGCAGCATGAATTTGGCCTCAAACACCGCGCCAGTCGCCTCGATGAAGCCGTCAAGCGTTGCCCCCATCCATCGGTTTACCGGATGGCGGATGCGGCGCTGGACGTCCTTGATCGCTTGCCCGGTGTTCCGCTCGAACCAGTGCCGATTGAGGTCCTCGGTCACCCGGCCGAGCTGGACGATGAGGTTCCCCGAGAGGTCCTCCGGCTCGGCTTCACCCCGCTTCTCTTGCCACAGGCGGATGAGAGCGGCTTCATCCCCGCCCATGATGATCCGCGCGTCAGAGCCGCCAATGAAGGAGCGGCGGTCGATCGATATTCCCTGAGTATACCGCGACGACATTCGTTTCCCCGTTTTTGAATAGCTGCTCGTCGTGGTAGATCGAGGCCACGCACAGGCTCGGTCCGATCGCCACATCCGGCACGATTGATATAATTTCTATTAATTCGTGCCAAGTCTGATGTCAATAGGAATTCTATTAATTCGGGGAAGTTAAATTGGTGACCACACGTCAAATTAAAGCAGCGCGCGCGCTCTTGGGGTGGTCTCAGGGGGACCTAGCGCGACGTTCCGGGGTCTCTGAACCCACTGTGGCCAGGCTTGAATCCGACGATGGCGAATTGGGTGGGCGCCAAAATACCGGAGAGAAAATCCGGAAAGCGATTGAAACCGCTGGTGTCGAATTTATCGAGGAGAATGGCGGGGGGCCGGGCGTTCGCCTGCGCAGGCGGTCCCATACGCCAAAGCGCAAATAGGCAAAAATTCAAACCTTAACATCGCGCCGCTCGGATCCAGCGCAAGACAATCCGAGCCGCGCTGGCGTAAATCGCCCTCGATGACGCGAGTACGCGAGTATCGCGGTGCCCCGCGATGTGTGCGCGAATGTCGGCAATTGGAGGGTAAGCGACTTGTTATGATCACTTTGAGCAGTTCGCTTTTTGACCCCATGTCGGACGTCATGGTTGTGGCCGTTTTTGACAAATACCTGCGCGGACGCACGGCGGCGGCCGCCTCCTTGCCGACCTGCTGAATTGGCTGTCAACTCGGCCCGGCGCGTTCCAATCATCGAGCCGAGCTATGACATGACTACGGGACCTTATACGCCTGAGTTCTTCAAGACAGCGCTGGGCACGTCCTACGCGTCGGCGCGACGCATCGTGCCGCTGGTATTGGCGATCGTGCCGGCGCGCTCGGTCCTCGACGTGGGATGTGGCACCGGCCATTTCTTGCGCGCGTTTCATGAAGCGGGTGTCAGTGACATTACCGGCATCGATGGCGAGTATGTGCCGCGTGACCAGCTGGTGATCGAGCCGGAACGGTTCATGTCATGCGACTTGAGCCAGAATTTCGATCTCCGGCGCCGTTTTGATCTCGTAGTCTCACTCGAAGTCGCCGAACACCTACCGCCCACGGCGGCAGAATCGTTCGTGACTTCCTTGGCGCGTCACGGCTCCGTCGTGCTCTTCTCGGCCGCCATCCCTTGGCAGGGCGGGACTTCCCACATCAACGAGCAATGGCCGGGATATTGGGCCGACCTGTTCGCGCGTGACGGCTATCTCGCGTATGACCCGTTTCGCCCGGTGCTCTGGCGCGAGGCGGAGGTCGCCTGGTGGTACCGGCAGAATGTCTTGCTGTTCGCCGACGCCCGCGCTCGCAGCACCCATGCGGCACTCGCCGCGCTGACCCCGGTTGAAGGCGCCAACCTCGCTCGAGTCCACCCCGACAATTATGCCGCCAAAGTACGTGGGTGGCATGCTGCCGCCATACGCGTTGAACAACTGCAATCGGTTGTGGCTCAGCCGCCTCCTCGCCAAGACCCGCCCTCAGACCCTCGATCGCTCGAGGCGCTGCACGCGACCGGGCAGGGCCTGTCGCTGAGCATCATTATTCCGGCGCGCGGCAGCAGGGCCGACACCGCGGCCTGTCTCGCCTCGGTCCTACATTCGATCGCGGCACTGCGACTTAGCTGCGAACTCCTGCTGATCGACGACGCCTCCGATCGCGAGGAGAAACTACTGGAGCTTTTCATCGACAACAGGCAGGCGGCGCGCCAGCACAAATTCATCATTGCACGGGCAAAAAAGCACCAGCACTACACCGGCGTCTTCTCGATCGGACTGCATCTCGCCATGGGGGACAACGTGCTGTTCATCAGCAACGACATGCTGGTGACCCCTGCGTTTCTGACGGGATTATTGGCGGTGTCGGCGCTGAGAGCCGAGTTCGGCATCGTGCGCGGCACCTCGAATTACGTCGACAGTCATCCCGAGCACGTGGTCCCGATGTCGAGCGAGGTGCGCACCTATAAGGACGTGGAACGATTCTCGTACGCGATGCTCGAGCGAAACGGACTTACCCACACCGAGGATCGAGAGCTTTCGGGCGACGCGGTACTGATCAAGCGCAGCCTGATACAGAGCATCGGCGTTATGGATCTGCGTTTCTTCGGCTATTTCGGGGACATCGATTACGGCATGCGTGCCGGATTAGCCGGCTTCAAACTCGTCTGCGCCAAGGGGGCGTGGCTATTCCATAAGGGGGCCGGTCATATCAAGGCAGATAACCCCGGGGTCGACGCCGCATTCGCGCGCCGCATGGCCTGGGTCGAAGAGGCGTACCAAGCGTTCCGTGAGAAGTGGGATCGCACTCTTCCGGGCACCTACGACACGCTCAGGCCATGCGACTTTCCCGCTATCGCGCGGCGGAACGCGGACCGCGTCGTCCTAAAATACGCCCTTCCCCCCGGCGTGTTGGACGACATTGAGTTTCATTAGCGAGAGTATTTGTCGGCGCCGCCGTTAGAGCGTGATGACTTTTCTTCGAATCGTCATCACGCTCTAACTTATTGTTGGAGCATGATCTTTTCGGAAAACCGGTTTCCACTTTTCCCGATCATGCTCTAGCCGGACGCGAAGGGATGGCCGTTCTGCGAGATCCATCCGGTGCCCGGATTGGGCAGGTTGACCTCGGCGGCGATGCTCGTGCCGTTCATCTCCCACAGCTGCATCGCACCGCTGGCGTTCTGGAACAAGAGATCGGCCTGCCCGTTCGGGGTGAAGTGATCCATCGAGACGAGTTGCCAACCCGATCCGGGATTGGGCAGCCCGACTTCGGCGGCGGGCGTCGTTCCGTTCATCAGCCAGAGGCCCGGGGTGCCGTTGCTGTTCTGCCACGCGATTTCGGTGACGCCGTTGAACACGCCAGTGCTGACCGCGTGCCAGGACGGATCGCCGAGGCTGATTGTCACCGACGACGTGATACTCGTCCCGTTCATCAGGTCCACCATCAGGTTTCCGTTGGTGGAGTTTTGCAACAGGATGTCGTCGCGGCCGTCGCCGTTGAAGTCCGCGGCGCCGACCACCTTCCAGCTCGCTCCCGGGTTGCCGATGCCGGCTTGCGATATGGGCGTGGTGCCGTTCATCTCCCAGACGCCGAGCGTGCCGTCGGCGTTTCGCCAAATGAGGTCGGCATCTCCGTCGCCGTTGGTGTCGCCGCTGGCGACGATGTGCCAGCTCGCTCCTGGATTGGCCAACCCGACTTCCGCGGTCGGCGTCGTTCCGTTCATCAGCCAGATGCCCGGGGTCCCGTCGTTGTTTTGCCAGATGAGGTCGGCCTTGCCGTCGCCGTTGACGTCGCGGCTGGTGATGACGTGCCAAGATGCCCCCGGATTGGGCAGGCCGACCTGCGAGATCGGCGTCGCTCCGTTCATCAGCCAAATGCCGGGTGTGCCGGTAGCGGACCCGGCATTGAATGCTTCAAACTGGAACACCAGGTCGGAGTTGAAGTCGCCGTTGAAGTCAAACGGCGGGACGCTCTGGAAGCTGATCGTAGTCGTGGCGGGCGAGCTCAGGTTGTTCGAGCCGCTGCCATCGTTGAGCGTCCAGGTGACGGTGCGGGTGCGGTCGACGCCGGAATTGGTCGGATTGCTGTTCGTCGAATTGAACGTGACCGAGTCGAGCACCGCCTGATAGTGCGCCAGCGTGTCGCTGCCGGTAAGCGCGAGCGTCTCGGTGGCAGCGTTGTAGCTGACCGTGATGCTGCCGACCGCGGTTGCGCCGAGCACGTCGCCGTCGCCCGCGAACGTGCCGCCGGTGACCTTCACCGTGGCGTTGGCGAGTTGGAGGTTGTCGGGGTCGCTCACCGAGGCCGCGGGCGAAACCGTGATGGTCTGCCCCACGAGCGTGACCGCGGCCGAGGCGGCGACGTTCGACAAGGTCGGCGGATCGTTGACGTTGGTGATGCTGACCGTTGAGGTCACCGGCGTGCTGACGTTGACGCCGCCGTTCGCGGTCCCGCTCGGGTCCATCAAGGTCCAGCTCAGCGTGCGGGTCGGGTTCGACCCGTAGTCGGTCGGGTTCTCGCCGGCGTTGAAGGTGACCGAATTGAGCACCGACTGATAATGCGCGAGCGTGTCGGTGCCCGAGAGCGTCAGCGTCTCGGTCGACGAGTTGTAGCTCGCGGTGATGCTGGTGCTCGCGGTGTTCGCCGAGAGCACGTCCTGGTCGTTGGCGAAAGTGCCGCCGGTGATCTTCACCGTGGCGCCCGAAAGATTTACGTCATCCGGATCGCTGACCGAGACCGAGCTCGACAGGGTGACGGCGCCGCCTTCCTCGGTGAAGAACGCGGTGGTGGCGACGTTGCCCAAGGTCGGCGCGTCGTTGATGTTGGTGACGCCGATGGTCTCGGTGACCGGCGTGCTCAGGAAGAACGAGCCGCTGCCGTCGTTGAGCGTCCAGACCACAGTGCGGGTCGGGTTCGAGCCGAAGTTGGTCGGGTTCTCCCCGGCATTGAACGTGACGGTGTCGAGCACGGACTGATAATTGGCAAGCGTATCGCTGCCCGTGAGAGCGAGAGTCTCGGTCGTCGAGTTGTAGCTGACCGTGACATTGCCGACGGCGGTTGCGGCGAGTATGTCGCCGGCGAACGCGCCGCCGGTGATCGCCACCGTGGCGTTGGCGAGCTTGAGATTGTCCGGGTCGCTGACCGAAACCGCGCTCGACAGGATGGCCGCGCCGCCGTGCTCGGTGAAGAACGCGGTGGTGGCGACATTGGCGAGCGTCGGCGCGTCGTTGACGTTGGTGATGCTCACCGTCGTCGTCGCGCTGCCGAAGTTGGTCGAGGCACTGCCGTCGTTGACCGTCCACACGATGGTGCGGGTCGGGTCGGAGCCGAAATTGTTCGGATTCTCCAGACGGGTCGTGAACGTGACGCTGTCGAGCACCTGGGCGTAGTTCGCCGTGGTGTCGCTGCCGGTGAGCGTAAGTGTCTCGCTCGACGAGTTGTAACTGGCCGCGATGTTAGTACCGGCGACATTGGCGGCGAGCACGTCGCCGTCGCCCACGAACGTGCCGCCGGTGATCGACACCGTGGCGTCCACGAACGTGAGATTGTCGGGATCGCTCAGCGACGCCGTGCTCGCCAGCGTAATCGTCGCCGCCCCTTCCTCCGTGTAGGAGACCGTCGACGGGATGTTCGTCAGCGTGGGCGGATCGTTGACGTTGGTGATGGTGACGGTCGTGGTCTCGACCGTGCTCAGGTTGTTCGAGGCGCTGCCGTCGTTGAGCACCCAGGTGATGGTGCGGAATGCGTCGGAGCCGTAGTTGGTGGGGTTCTCGCTCGCGCTGAACGTGATGCTATCGAGCACCTGCTGGTAGTCGGCGAGCGTGTCGCTGCCCGTGAGCGTGAGCGTCTCGGTCGACGAGTTGTAGCTTGCCGAGATGCTGGTGCTGGCCGTGCTGAACGCAAGCAGATCGCTGTCGCCGGCGAAGGTGCCGCCGACGATCTGAACGGTGGCATTGGCGAGCTTCTGGTTGTCCGGATCGGAGACGCTGGCACCGCTGGACAGCGTCACCGCGGCGCCGTGCTCGGTGTATTGCGAATCGGTCAATTGAGAGATCGCCGGCGGGTCGTTGACCGCCGTGATGCTGATCGTCTCAGTCGCGACGTTGCTCAAGTTAAATGAGCCGCTGCCGTCGTTGACCACCCAGGTGACGGTGCGGGTGAGGTTCGAGCCGTAGTTGGTCGGATTACTGCCCGACGAGAAGCTGACGCTGTCGAGCACCGCCTGGTAGGTCGCGAGCGGGTCAGAGCCAGTGAGCGTGAGCGTCTCGCTCGCGCCATCGTAGCTCGCCGTGACGTGGGTGCCGGCCACGTTGGCGGTGAGCTGGTCGCCGTCGCCCGCGAAGGTGCCGCCAGTGATCTTGACGGTGGCATTCGCCACATTGAGGTTGTCGGGATCCGACACCGATGTGGTCGGCGAGAGCTGGATGGTGCTGCCTTCGAGGAACGACACGCTGCCGGCGACCGAGGTCAAGGTCGGCGGATCGTTGACCGCCGTGATGCTCACGGTCTCGGTCACCGGCGCGCTGCCGATGTTGAAGTCGTCCTTCACCACCCAGGTGATGATGCGGGTCGGATCGGAGCCGTAGAACGTGGGATTGTCGCCGTTGGCGATAAACGTCACGGAATCGAGCACTTGTTTGTAGTGCGCGAGAGTATCCGCGCCCGTCAGCGTCAGAGTCTCGGTCGACGAGTTGTAACTCGCGACGATGTTGGTGCCGGTCGTGTTGCCGAACCCGAGCACATCGTTGTCGCCAACGAAGACGCCGCCCGCAATCGAAACCGTCGCGGAGGTCATGCTCGGCGGGTTATCCGGATCGCTGACCGAGAGCGTCGACGAGAGCGTCACCGACGCGCCGTTCTCGGTGAAGTTCACGCTTGACGTCACGCTGCTCAATGTCGGCGGCTGGTCGGACGGCGTGATGCTGATGGTCGTGGTCTGGAAGTTGCTTTGGCCGAGCGAGGCGTTGCCGTCGTTGACCACCCAGGTGACGGTGCGGGTCGGATCGGCGCCGTGATTGGTCGGATCGCTGCCCGATGAGAACTTCACCGTATCGAGGACGTTCTCATAATCCAACAACGTATCCGTACCGGTCAGCGTGAGCGTCTCGCTGCCCGCGCTGTAGGAGATCGTGATCGTGTGGCCGCCCTGGACAAAGGTACCGTTCGTCGTCCCCTCGGCGCTCAGCACGTCGCCGTCGCTCACGAAGGTGCCGCCCGCGATCGAGACGGTGGCGCTCGACAGACTCGTGCTGTCGAAGTCGGTGACCGTAACGCTCGGCGAAATGACGAGCGTCTGCCCCTGACTGAAGGCGAGCGAGGACGCGACCGAGGTGAGAATCGGCGGCTCGTGGGCGATGCTGATCGTCGTGAATTGCGCCGTGCTCGTAGCCGCGCCGTCGTTGAGCACCCAACTGACGGTCCGGGTCGAATTGTTGTTGCTGTTGTTGGGGTTGTTGCCCGAGGAGAAGGTGACGCTATCGAGCACGTTCCGGTAGTCGGCAAGCGTGTCGCTGCCGGTCAGCGTGAGCGTCTCGCTGCCGCCGCTGTAGGAGATCGTGATCGTGTGGCCGCCCTGCACAAAGGTACCGTTCGTCGTCCCCTCGGCGCTCAGCACGTCGCCGTCGCTCACGAAGGTGCCGCCGGTGATCGAGACGGTCGCGCCCGCAAGGTTCTGATTGTCCGGATCGGAAACCGTGACGCTGGGCGAGAGCGTGATGGTCGAGCCGACCGTGAAGCTGTCCGGCGAGGCCACATTGGTCAGCGTGGGCGGGTCGTTGATCGCCGTGATGCTCACAGTCTCGATCTGCGCCGCGCTGAGGTTCGACGAGCCGGCGCCATCGTTGAGCACCCAGCTCACGGTGCGGGTGGGGTCGGCGCCGAAGTCGTCCGGATTGTCGCTCGTCGAGTTGAAGGTGAGTGTGTCGAGCACCTGCTGGTAGTGCGCCGTGGTGTCCGAGCCGGTGAGGACGAGCCGCTCGTTGGTCGAGTCGTAGCTCGCCGTAATGCTGGTGCCGCCGGTGTTCACCGCGAGCACGTCGCCGTCGTTCGCGAAAGTGCCGCCGGTGATCGATACGGTCGCGCTCGCGAGATTGAGATTGTCCGGGTCGCTCACCGTCACGTTCGACGAGAGCACGACCGGTCCGGCGTTCTCGACGAACGAAACCGAGGGCGCGGTGTTGGTCAGCGTCGGCGGGTCGTTCACCGCCGTGATGCTCAGTATCGACGAGGTTGTGCCGGTGGTGGTGCCGTCGTTGACGGTCCAGGTCACGGTACGGGTGGGATCGGCGCCGAACTCGGTCGGGTTGTCGCTCGCCGTCGTGAACGTCACCGACTCCAGCACCTGCTGGTAGTGCGCCAACGTGTCGATACTGGTGAGCGTAAGCACCTCGTTGGCGGCATCATAGCTCGCCGAGATGCCGGTTCCCGCCAGGACGGTCGCGTCGACCGCGAGCTGGTCGCCGTCACCGGCGAACGTGCCGCCGGTGAGCGCAACCGTGGCGCTGGCCAACGTGGTGGCGTTGGTGTCGCTTACCGATACCGCCGGCGACAGCGCGGTCGAGGGTGCGTTCTCGACGAACTGCGCCGTTGTCGTATTGAAAACCGCCGGTCCGGAATGGATGCTGACAGTCGTGGTCACCGGAGCGCTCGTATTGGACGAGCCGGCGCCGTCGTTGAGCACCCAGGTGATCTGGCGGGCCGGATCGCCCCCCGCATTGGTCGGGTCGGCCGCGCTCGACGAGAAGGTGACGGAATCGAGCACGTTCTGGTAATCGGCAAGCGTATCGCTGCCGGTGAGCGTCAGCGTCTCGGTGCCCGCATCGTATGAGATGGTAATTGTGCCGGCCTGGACGAAGGTGCTGTTCGTCAGGCCTTCGGCCGCGAGCACGTCGCCCGCAAAAGCACCACTGCTGATCGACACCGTAGCGCCAACGAGATTGAGGCTGTCCGGGTCGGTCACCGATGCGGCCGCCGCGAGCGTGATCGTCTGGCCGGCCGTGAAGGCGTCCGTGATCGCAGCGTTGGCGAGCGTCGGCGGATCGTTGATCGCAATGATGCTGACGGTCTCGGTCTGTGCCGCGCTGGTGGCGGACGAGGCCGACCCGTCGTTGAGCACCCAGGTGACGGTGCGAGTCGGATCGGCGCCGTAGTCGTCCGGATTGTCGCTCGTCGAGCTGAACGTGATCGTGTCGAGCACCTGCTGGTAGTGCGCCGTGGTGTCCGAGCCGGAGAGGATGAGCCGCTCGTTGTTGCTGTCGTAGCTCGCCGTGATGCTGGTGCCGCCGGTGTTCGCCGCGAGCACGTCGCCGTCGTTCGCGAAGGTGCCGCCGGTTATCGAGACGGTCGCACTGGCAAGATTCTGGTTGTCCGGGTCGGTCACGACAACCGCGTTCGACAACACCGCCGCGGCGCCGTTCTCGGTGAACGTTACCGATGTCGCGGTGCCGGCCAGCGTCGGCGGATCGTTGATCGCCGTGATGTCGATCGTGCTGGTCGCCGAGCTGGTGCTGTTGGTCGAGCCGCTGTTGTCGGTAATCGTCCAGACGACGGTGCGGCTCGGATCGGCCCCGAAATCCGTCGGGTTATGGCTCGGCGTCGTGAACGTGACCGTATCGAGCACCGTCTTGTAATCGGCCACGCTATCCGGCCCGGACAGCGTCAGCGTCTCAGCCCCCGCGTCGTACGAGATGGTGATCGTCCCGTCGGCGCCGGTGAAGGTGCCGTTGGTCAGACCTTCAGCCGCGAGAGTGTCGCCATCGAGGGCGAACATGCCGGCCGTGATCGCGACCACGACGCTGGTGATCGAGGCGTTGTTGGAGTCTGTGACGGAGAGAGAGGGCGCGAGCGTTACCGACGGCTGGCCCTCCGTGAAGGCCGCGTGCGCCGGCGGATTGATGGCCGGCCCGTTCTGGATGCTGAGGGTGGTGGTCTGAACCGTGCTCGACAAACTACCGTCGTTCACGATCCAGGTGATGGTCCGGGTCAGATCGAGCCCGCCGTTGGTCGGATCCGCCGCACTCGACGAGAACCTGACCGTGTCGAGCATCAGTCGGTAATTGTCCAGCGTGTCCGAACCGGTGAGGATCAACCTCTCATTCGTCGTGTCGTAGCTCGACGTGATGACGCCGGTGTTGGTGGCCGTGAGCACGTCACCGTCGTTAGCGAACGTGCCGCCGGTGATCGAGACGGTCGCGGTCGCGAGATTGAGATTGTCCGGATCGGCCACCGTCACCGTGGGCGCCAGCGTAACCGTCGTGCCGGTGACGTACGTGTCGCTCGCGGGCACCCCGCTGAGCGTCGGCGGGTCATTGATCGCCTTGATGCTGACGGTTTCGATCTGTGCCGTACTCGAGGTCGAGCCGTCGTTGAGCACCCAGCTGACCGTGCGGGTGGGATCTGCGCCGTAGTCGTCCGGATTGTCGCTCGTCGAGCTGAACGTGATCGTGTCGAGCACCTGCTGGTAGTGCGCCGTGGTGTCCGAGCCGGAGAGGATCAGCCGCTCGTTGTTGCTGTCGTAGCTCGCCGTGATGCTGGTGCCGCCGGTGTTCGCCGCGAGCACATCGCCGTCGTTGGCGAAGGCGCCGGCGGTGATCGATACCGTCGCGCTGGCAAGATTCTGGTTGTCGGGGTCGGTCACCACGACCGCGTTCGACAGCACCGTCGCGGCGCCATTCTCGGTGAACGTCACCGACGTCGCGGTGCCCGCCAGCGTCGGCGGGTCGTTGATCGCTATGATGCTGACGATCTCGGTCTGTGCCGTGCTCGAGGTCGAGCCGTCGTTGAGCACCCAGGTGACCGTGCGGGTCGGATTCGAGCCGAAGTCGTCCGGATTGTGGCTGGTCGAGCTGAACGCGACCGTATCGAGCACGGTCTGATAATTGGCGAGCACGTCGCTGCCGCTCAGCGTCAGCGTCTCGGTGCCCGCATTGTAGCTCGCCGTGACGTTGGTGCCGGCAGTACTGAACGTGAGCACGTCGCCGTCGCCTGCGAAGGTGCCGCCGACGATCTTAACCGTTGCGCTCGTGAGCTTCTGGTTGTCGGGATCGCTCACCGTCACGCTCGGCGAGAGCACCGCCGCGGTGCCGAGCTCGGTGTACGACGTGGAGGCCGCGGTGCCGGCGAGCGTCGGCGCATCGTTGACGTTGGTGATGCTGATCGTCTCGATCTGCGCCGCGCTGGTGGCGGACGAGGCGGAGCCGTCGTTGAGCACCCAGCTGACGGTCCGGGTCAGGTTCGAGCCGAAGTCGGTCGGGTTCTCGCCGGCGTTGAAAGTGATGCTGTCGAGAACGGTCTGATAATTAGCGAGCGTGTCCGCGCCGCTGAGAATGAGCCGCTCGTTCGTCGAGTCGTAGCTCGCGGTGATGCTCGTGCCGGTGGTCGATGCCGCGAGCAGGTCGGCGTCGCCCGAGAACGTGCCGCCGGTAATCGATACTGTGGCGCTCGCAAGGTTCAGGTTGTCCGGATCGGTCACCGTGACCGCGCCGGAGAGCGTGACCGCCCCGCCTTCCTCGGTGAAGTGGACGCTGGAGGCGACGCTGGCGAGCGTCGGCGGATCGTTGAGCGCAGTGATGCTCAGCGTCGTGGTCTGGAGCGAACTCAGGTTGTTGGACGAGCTGCCGTCGTTGAGCACCCAGGTGAGGGTGCGAGTCGGGTTCGAGCCGTAGTTGGTGGGATTGTGGCTCGTTGAGGTGAAATTAACCTGCTCGATGTCCGTCTGATAATGCGCCAGCGTATCGGTGCCGGTGAGCGTGAGAACCTCAGTCGTCGAATTGTAGGAAATCGAGACGCCGTTAATGGTGCCGTTGCTCACCCCGTTCACGCGCAAAACATCGCCGTCGCCGCCGAACGCGCCGCCGACGATTGAAATCGTCGCGCCCGCGAGGTTGAGATTGTCGACGTCCGTCACCGTCGCGGACGGCGACAGGGTGAACTGCGAGACGTTCTCGGTGTACGAGACGCTCGTCGCCACGTTGGACAGGACCGGCGGATCGTTGATCGCCGTAATGCTGATGGTCTCGGTCTTCGCCGTGCTCAGGTTGAACGAGCCCGAGCCGTCGTTGAGCACCCAGGTGACCGTGCGGGTCTTGTTCGAGCCGTAATCGTCGGGATTCTGGCCCGAGCCGAACGTGATCCTGTCGAGCACCGTCTGGTAGTTCGCCAGCGTGTCGGAGCCGGTCAGCGTCAACGTCTCGTTGGTGGTGTTGTAGCTCGCGGTGATATGCGTGCCGGTGGTCGAGGTCGTGAGCGTATCGCCGTCGGCAGTGAACGTGCCGGTGGCGATCACGACCGTGGCGCCCTGCAGGCCCAGGTTGTCCGGGTCCGTGACCGACACCGCGCCCGAGAGCGTGACCGGCGTACCCTCGGTGAAGTTGACGCTGCTCGCGACGCTGGCGAGCGTCGGCGCGTCGTTGACGTTGGTGACGGTGAGCGTGGTGGTCGCGAGCGCGCTGGTGGCGACGCCGCCGCTTGCGGTCCCGCTCGGATCCATCAGCTGCCAGGTGAGGATGCGGGTCTGGTTCGAGCCGTAATTGGTCGGGTTCTCGCCCGAGGTGAAATTCACCGAATCGAGCACCGTCTGGTAATGCGCCAGCGTGTCGGTGCCGGTGAGCGTGAGCGTCTGGGTGTTGCTGTTGTAGCTCGCGGAGATGCTGGTGCCGGAGGTGTTAGCCGCCAGCACGTCGGTGTCGCCGGCAAACGACCCGCCCGTAATCGCGACGGTCGCGCTCGACAGGTTGAGGTCGTCAACATCGACCACGCTGGCGGCGCTGGACAATACGCCGGCGGCGCCTTCCTCGGTGTAATGCGCGCTGGCCGCGGGCGTCAGCGTCGGCGGATCGTTGACGCCGACGACCGTGACGGTCGACGTCTGCGGCGCGCTGGTGATCAGGCCGTCGTTCACCACCCACGTGAGCGCGCGCGAGTTATCCGAGCCGAAATCGGTGGGATTGTCGCTGGTGGAGGTGAATTGGACCGTTGCCAGCGCCGTCTGATAGTGGGCGAAAGAGTCGAGGCCGCTGAGCGTCAGCACCCCGGTGGAGGAGTTGTAGCTGCTGCTGATGCTGGTACCGGCCGTCGAGACGCTCAGCGTGTCGCCGGCGAAGAATCCGCCGATGGTGACGGCGGCGCCACGTAGCGCCGGGTTATCGGTGTCGCTGGCGGTGTCGCCGGAGATCAGCCCGACCGGCGTGTTGTGCGCCGAGGCGGGGTTGAGCGAGGATTCGGTAAAGGTCGGGGTGAGCGCGCTGATCGTGAGCGACGGCGCATTGTCGATCGCCAGCCCCTGGGCGTTCTGGGTGATGCTGGTCATCGTCAGATTGGCGAACAGCGTCGGCGATTGCGCCGCCGTCCCGCCGCTCAACGCGCCGTCGTATACCCCCGGATTGGCATCCGCGGCCTGGTCGCCGGTGACGTAGTATCTGTTGGTGGCGTGGTCGATCTGGATGTAGGACAGGAACAGCGAGCCGGAGGACGGTTCGACCCAAATCGTATTGACGGTGCCCGAGTTGCCTTGGCTCAGGTCGTATTCGAAGATGCCGCCGGTGCCGGTGCTCTTGTTGGCCCCGCGGTTCGGATCGGTGGTGAAATATAGCTTTTGCGATGTGGTATCGACCGCGATGCCCGAGATTTCTCCGAGAGTCGCCGGGAAATTAGTAGAGCCGTTAAGCGTCATCGCCACCGGTGTCGTCGTCGACGTAGCCGCCAGATTCGAGTCGACGTAGATCACATTGGTGGTCAGGACGTTGACGACGCCGCCATTGGTCGTGAAGGTGCCGTTGGTCGTGGTGCTGAAGAAAAATGCTTCATTGTGCGAGATGTGGTCGATGTCGAGCGCCAAGCCGTTGGCGTGGAAGGCCCCGGTGGCGGCGGCAAGCGTGGTGACCGTCCCCCCGGTATAAGCCACCTCGAGCAGAGCCTGATGTTCGGTGAAGAAAACCTTTTGGCTGGTCGGGTCGATGCCGAGCCCGGTGATCACGCCGGTGGTGTTGACGGCGCCGCTCTGCGAATAAATGCTGGTCAGCGTCGGGGTACCGGTCGGATTGGTCAGCTCGGGCGCGAGCGTCCCCACCCAGATTGCGTTCGGATTGCTGCCGATGCCTTCGTTCTGTTCCGCCAGGAAGTAGAGATTGTCGGTGGGATCAAGCTGGATATTGGTGAGATTGGAAAGCGAACTGGGATAGTTGGTGGACGGATTTCCGGCGAGGCTTTCGTGGAACAGGGTGACCGAGTTGGTGCCGGTGCCGTTCCCGGTGTCGTCATCGTGAACGATCGCGCTGTCGTTGCTGCCGCCGGTCGCGGTCATCCACACTTCGGTCACGGGCGAGGCGGCGAGGTCGCCTTGGAAATTGGCAAGCGCCGCCGGCGTGAAGGGTGCGTCGGCCGGCGCGACCGGGGTGCTGCTGGTGCCGTTGGTTGAGGCGGCATCGAGCGTCCAGTCGGCGCCCAACGCGGCACTGCCGACGGTATGCGTCGATGCCTCGACCGCGACGCCCCCGGCGAGGGTGGAAAAGTCGTTGATGAATTGCTGGCCGCCCGTCCCCAGAGCGACGTCGCAGCCGTAGAGCTGAATTGCGCCGCCGGGCGCGAGCGAAGCGCCGATTTCGGCAAGCGCGTTGGAATGACTTGAGAGGTTGCCGTCGGTGATGAGGGAAGAGCCTAGTTCCAGTTCGCCGGAATCGCCGTGCGAGACGATCGAGATCGACGACAGGTCGGTAAAATTGTTCGCCGCCAGGATGTCGGCGATCTGCTCGATGCCGTCGCTCGAGGAATCGATGACGAACGCCTGTTCGCCCGGCTGCAGACCGTCGAGCAGGCCCTGCAGGTCAGGCACGCGGGAATCGATGAAGACGATGCTCTGCGCGGTATAGGTCGTCACGATCGGACTCCCCTCAATCCTGGTTGTTGTTGTGCTGAGGCGCGGTCAAATGATTGCGGGTCCGCGAGAGCGGACGCCACAACACAATAGTAACGCGCCACCGGTTATTCTGAATCACTCGTAATGGGCTCACCGCTCGAGTTCATCACGGAATGCACGCCGCCCCGCGCGCCAATGTATCCGTCCCCGAGACATTTCTCGTTGCACACCGCTGCATTGCCCTACGGCACAAGCCAACCGCCCGCCGTAGCGGCGGTATCCGCGCAGCAGCGAAGCTGAGGACCCTCCCCTCTGCGTGAAGAAAGTCACAGAGCAAGCTAGTAACGAGGCGCGAACCTATCACGGCTCTTCGCGCCGACACAAGCGCCCGGGAGCCGCACGTTGTGGGCTCTCACGCGCCCTTGAACGCGTCGTGCCGGTGCGGCCGTACCGAAAGATCGGGCGCAGAGCATAGGCATGCCCCGCTCGGCTCACGTAACGGCAGGTCGTGCGGCGGGCCTGCCCGGGCGCACGAGCATGGCGGGATGGATTTCGCCCGCGAAATCTCATCCCGCAGGGCCGGTTCGGGGTTTAAGCCCCGAACATCGGGTGCTGATTGTTCAGTTGAACCGACGCTGCCAATGAGTTGCCGCCGTCGGGTGCGCTCTGGTGCGTGTTACCGCCGCCGGAGCTCGCGCCCGAGCCCATCTGGCTGGCCGGGATCGGTCCGTCGTCCTGGAGGACCCACTGCGATCCCGGATTGGCCGTTGTGAAGGTGCTGACGACCGAGGTGCCGTTCATCTGCCAGACCACCGGCGTGCCGTCGCTGTTCTGATAGAGAATGTCGGACATGCCGTCGCCGTTGAAGTCGCCGGTTCCGATCGCGTGCAACTGCACTCCCGGATTGGTCAGCGTCGCCTGTGTGACTATCGAGGTACCGTTCATCTCCCAGATCAGCGGCGTGCCGTCCTTGTTCTGGAACAGGATGTCGGCATTCCCGTCGGCGTTGAAGTCACCGGTCCCGACCGCATGCCAGAACTTGCCGGGGTTGGGTTCGGTCGCCTGGGCGACGATCGATGTCCCGTTCATCTCCCAGATCAGCGGCGTGCCGTCGTCGTTCTGGAACAGGATGTCGGCGTTGCCGTCGCCGTTGAAATCGGCGGCCCTTATCGCGTGCCAGGATACGCCCGGATTGCCCACGGTCGTCTGGGAGACGACCGACGTGCCGTTCATCAGCCAAACGGCCGTCGACCCGTTGGTGTTCTGGAGCAGGAGGTCCGAGTTTCCGTCGCTTTTGAAGTCGGCGGCGGAGATCACGTGCCAGGACGAGCCGGGGTTCGCGAGCGTGACGGTGCTCGTCGGGGTGGTACCGTTCATCAGCCAGATTTGCGGCGTGCCGTCGCTGGCCTGGACGACGATGTCCGACTTGCCGTCGCTGTTGAAATCGGCCGCGGCCGCGACCTCCGTTCCCCGCGGCGTGGTTATCGTCGCCGAGGCTGCGACGGTCGAGCCGTTGAGCACCTCCACCATCACGTCGGGGTGTTGGACCGACGCGTTTTGGAACAGCAGATCGGAATTGCCGTCGCCGTTGAAGTCGTTCCTGGCATTCGACGGGGGGATAGTGATCGTGGTGGTGGCGGTCGCCAAGTTGTTGGAGCTGCCGCCGTCGTTGACCGTCCAGGTCACCGTCCTGGTGCGGTTGTGGTTGCCGTTGGTGGGATTGTTGCCGGAGGAGAAGGTGACCGAATCGAGCACGCTCTGGTAATGCGCCAGGGTGTCGACGCCGCTCAGCGTGAGCGTCTCGGTCGCGGCGTTGTAGCTCGCCGTGATGCTGGTGCCCGACACGTTGGCCGCGAGTACGTCGCCATCGCCCGCGAAGGTGCCGGCGGTGATCCGCACCGTGGCGTTCGCCAACGTCAGGTTGTCGGGATCCGACACACCGGTGCTCGGCGAGATCGTGATGGTGTGGTGCGGCAGGAAGCCCACCGTCGCCGCGACGTTCGCCAACGTCGGCGGATCGTTGACATTGATGACGTTGAGCGTTTCGGTTCGCGCCGTGCTCAGATTGTTCGAGGCATGGCCGTCGTTGAGCACCCAGGTAATGGTGCGCGTCGGGTTAGAGCCGAAGTCGTTCGGGTTCTCGCCCGCCGAGAACGTCACTTTGTCGAGAACGCTCTGATAATCCGCGAGCGTATCGCTGCCGGAGAGCACCAGTCGCTCGTTGGCGCTGTCGTAGCTCGCGGTGATGGCGGTTCCGGCGGTCGACGTCGCCAGCACGTCGGCGTCGCCGGCGAACTTGCCGCCGGTGATCGAGACCGTCGCACTCGCAAGCGTGGTGTCGTCGGGGTCGCTGACCGTGACGTTGCCGGACAGCGTCGTCGCCGCGCCTTCCTCGGTGTAGGACGCGCTCGCCGCCACGCCGGTCAAGGTCGGCGACTGATTGACGGCGATGATATTGACCGTCTCGGTCCGCGCCGTGCTCAGGTTGAAGGAACCCGATCCGTCGTTGACCACCCAGGTGACGGTGCGCGTCGGGTCGGCGCCGAAGTCGGTCGGGTTGCCGCTCGTCGAGTTGAACGTCACCGAGTCGAGCACCTGATTGTAGTGCGCGAGCGTGTCGGTGCCGCTCAGCGTGAGCGTCTCTGCCACCGCGTTGTAGCTCGCGGTGATGTTGGTGCCACCGACGTTGGCCGCCAGCACGTCGCCGTCGCCCGCGAAGGTGCCGCCGCTGATGGCAACCGTCGCCGCAGCGAGATTGAGGTTGTCCGGATCGGACGCGGAGGCCGCGCCCGAGAGCGTCACCGCGCCGCCACCCTGGGTGAAACTCGCCGAGGCGGCGACGTTGCTCAGAGTCGGTGGGTCGTTGACGTTGGTAATCGCGATCGTGGTGGTCGCCGCGTTGCTCAGGTTGAACGAACCGGAACCGTCGTTCGCCACCCAGGTGACCGTGCGCGTCGGATTCGAGCCGAAGTCGGTCGGGTTCTCGCCGGCGATGAACGTGACCGAGTCGAGGACGCTCTGATAATTCGCAAGCGTATCGCTGCCGGTGAGCTTTAGCTTCTCGGTCGTGCTGTTGTAACTGACCGTTATGTTGCCGCCGGCGGTCGCCGCCAGCACGTCGGCATCGCCCGCGAACGTCCCGCCAGTGATCGCTACCGTGGCGCCGGCAAGTGTAAGGCTGTCCGGGTCGGTGACGGTGACTGCGTTCGAAAGGGTCACCGCGCCGCCTTCCTCGGTGTACTGCGCGCTGGCGGCGACGTTGGAGAGGGTCGGGGCGTCGTTGACGTTGGTGATGTTGACGGTCGTGGTCTGCGGCGCGCTCAGGTTGAACGAGCCGGAGCCGTCGTTGAGCGTCCAGGTGACCGTGCGGGTCGGATTGGAGCCGAAGTCGTTGGGATTCTCGCCCGCATTGAAGGTCACGCTGTCGAGCACCGACTGATAATGCGCGAGCGTATCGGAGCCGGCGAGCGTGAGCGTCTCGGTCGCCGCGTTGTAGCTCGCCGTGATGTTGGTGCCCGCGACATTCGCGGCGAGCACGTCGCCGTCGCCCGCGAAGGTGCCGGCGGTGATCCGCACCGTGGCGCCCGCGAGGTTGAGGTTGTCCGGATCCGTTACCGAAACCGCGTTCGACAGGGTCGCCGGCCCGCCTTCTTCGGTGAAAGAGGCGGTGGCCGCCACGTTGGAAAGCGTCGGAGCGTCGTTGACGTTGGTGATGCTCACCGTAGTGGTGGCGACGTTGCTCAGCTGCACGCCGCCGTTAGCGGTGCCGCCGCCGTCATTGACCTGCCAGGTGATGGTGCGAGTCGGGTTGGAGCCGAAATCGGTCGGGTTCTCGCCGGCCGAGAAGGTGACGCTGTCGAGCACGGACTGATAGTTCGCGAGGGTGTCGGTGCCAGCGAGCGTGAGGGTCTCGGTCGCCGCGTTGTAGTTGGCGGTGATGTTGGTGCCGGTGACGTTTGCCGCCAGCACGTCGCCATCGCCCGCGAAGGTGCCGCCGGTGATCGCCACGGTGGCGCTCGACAGACGGAGGTCGTCCGGGTCGGTGACGGTGACTGCAGCGGAAAGCGTCGTGGACGGACCTTCTTCCGTGTACTGCGCGCTCGCCGCCACGTTGGACAAGGTCGGCGCGTCGTTGACGTTCGTGATATTGACGGTCGTGGTCTGCGGCGCGCTCAGGTTGAACGAGCCGGAACCGTCGTTGAGGGTCCAGGTGACCGTGCGGGTTTGATTGGAGCCGAAGTCGTTGGGATTCTCGCCCGCATTGAAGGTCACGCTATCGAGCACCGCCTGATAATGCGCGAGCGTATCGGTCCCGGCGAGCGTGAGGGTCTCGGTTGCCGTGTTGTAGTTGGCCGTAATGCTGGTGCCAGCGACGTTCGCCGCCAGCACATCGCCATCTCCCGCGAAGGTGCCGCCGGTGATCGCCACCGTGGCGCCCGCGAGGCTGAGGTTGTCAGGATCCGTCACCGAAACCGCGTTCGACAGGGTCGCCGTCCCACCTTCTTCGGTGAAAGAGGCCGTGGCCGCGACGTTGGAAAGCGTCGGAGGGTCGTTGACGTTGGTGATGCCCAGCGTGGTGGTGGCGATGTTGCTCAGCTGCACGCCGCCGTTGGCGGTGCCGCCGCCGTCATTGACCTGCCAGGTGATCGTGCGCGTCGCGTTCGAGCCGAAATCGGTCGGGTTCTCGCCGGCCGAGAAGGTGACGCTGTCGAGCACCGACTGATAGTTCGCCAGCGTATCGGTGCCGGTGAGCGTGAGCGTCTCGGTCGCCGCGTTGTAGCTCGCGGTGATGTTGGTACTGGCGACATTCGCCGCGAGTACGTCGCCATCGCCTGCGAAGGTGCCGCCGGTGATCGCCACCGTGGCGCTCGAGAGATTGAGATCGTCCGGGTCGGTGACGGTGACTGCCGCGGAGAGCGTCGTGGGCGCGCCTTCTTCGGTGTATTGCGCGCTGGCGGCGACATTGGTGAGCGTCGGCGCGTCGTTGACCCGGATCACATTGATGGTCGAGGTCGTCGTGCCGGTAGCGAGGCCGCCGTTGGCCGTGCCGCTCGGGTCCATCAACGTCCAGGTGACGGTGCGCGTCGGGTCGGCGCCGAAGTTGGTCGGGTTCTCGCCGGCTTGGAACGTGACGCTGTCGAGCACGGACTGATAGTGCGCCAGCGTGTCGCTGCCGCTGAGTGTGAGCGTCTCGGTGGCCGCGTTGTAGCTCGCCGTGATGCTTGTGCCGGAGACATTCGCCGCCAGCACGTCGCTGTCGCCCACGAACGTGCCGCCGGTGATCGCCACCGTGGCGCTCGTCAGGTTGAGATCGTCGGGATCGGTGACCGATGCGCCCGCCGACAGGGTCGCCGCGGAGCCCTCCTCGGTCCACGACGCCGTGGTCAGGCCCGCCAAGGTCGGCGGGTCGTTAACGAAGATGACGCTCACGCTTGACGTCTGCGGCGCGCTGGTCAGCAAGCCGTCGTTGACCGTCCAGGTCACCGTGCGCGAGGTGTCGGTGCGGGAGAAGTCGGTCGGGTTCTCCCCGCCGTGGTATTGGATACTGTCCAACACGGTTTGATAGTGGGCGACCGTGTCGACGCCGCTGAGCGTCAGCACTCCGGTCGCCGCGTTGTAGCTGCTGGTAATCGAAGTGCCGGCGGTCGAATCGGTCAGAACGTCGCCGGCGCGGAAGCCGCCGGAAATGCTGACCGTGGCGCTGCGGAGACCCGCATTGTCGGGATCGGCGACGGTCGCGCCGGCGTTCAGGGTGACGTTCGCGCCCTCCTCCGTCCAGCTTGGAACCGTGGCCGCGAGCGCGACGGTCGGCGCGTCGTCGAGCGCCAGCCCCTCGGCGTTCTGCGTGATGCTGGTCATCGTCAGATCGGCGAACAATGTCGGCGACTGCGCCGCCGTCCCGCCGCTCAACGCGCCGTCGTACACCGCCGGCTGCACGTCGCCGGCCTGGTTGCCGGTGACGTAGTATTTGTTGTTCGCGTCGTCGATCTGGATGTAGGTCAGGAACAGCGAGCCCGAAGACGGCTCCACCCAGATGGCGTTGTAGGTGCCCGACGTGCCTTGGCTCAGGTCGTATTCGTAGATGCCGCCGGTGCCGGTCGTTGCGGCGAACGGATCCGTTATGGGCTCGGTGGTAAAATAGAGTTTCTCTGTCTTGGTATCGACCGCGATGCCCGTGATCAGACCCAGGGACGACGGAAAGTTGCCACTGTCGAGATTCGAGTCGTCCGGCGAAAACTGGAGCTGGGTCGGCGTCGAGTTCGCAACGGTCAGGTTCTGGTCGACGTAGATCGCATTACTCGTCACTATGGTCCCACTGAAGCTGCTGCTCGTGGTGTTGCTGAAAAAGAACGCCTGGTTATGCGGGGCGTCGAGCGCCAGGCCGTCGGCGAAGACGTTGGCGCCGCCGGTCGCGAGCGTCGTGACCGTGCCGCCGGTATAGGAGACTTCGAGCAGACTCTGGTGCTCGGTGAAAAAAACTTCCTTGCTGCTCGGGTCGAGGGCGAGGCCGGTGATCACGCCCGTGGTCGCGAGATTCCCACCCTGCGAATAGATGCTCGTCAGCGTCGGCGTGCCGGTCGGATTGCTCAGCTCGCTGGAGAGCGTCCCCACCCAGATGACGTTCGGGTTCGACCCGGTGCCTTCGCTCTGTTCCGCCAGGAAATAGAGGTTATCGGTGGTGTCGAGCGCGACGTTGGTGAGATTGGACAGCGACGAGGGATAATTGGAAGAGCCTTCATGGAACAGCGTGACCGCGTTGGTGGCGGTGCCGTTGCCGGTGTCGTCCGCGTGAACGAGCGCGCTGTCGTTGCCGCCGCCGGTCGCGGTCATCCACACTTCGGTCTGAACCGAGGCGGCAAGCTCGCCCTGGAAATTGGCGAGCGCCTGCGAAGTGAAGGGGGCGGCGGCGACGGGGGTGCCGTTCGCGCCGTTCGAAGAAGCGTCGAGGGTCCAGCTGCCGCCCAGAGCCGCGCTGCCGACGATGTGCGTCGATGCCTCAACGGCCGCGCCGCCCGTCAGGGCGGAGAAGTCATTGATGAATTGCTGGCCGCCGGCGCCAAGCGCCACGTCGCAGCCGTAAAGCTGGATGGCGCCGCCGGGCGCCAGCGACGCGCCGATCTCCGCGAGCGCGTTGGAATGCGCGGAAAGATTGCCGTCGGTGACAAAGGACGAGCCGAGCTCCAGCGCGCCGCTCTCACCGTGGGAAATGATGGAAATGGAAGACAGACCGCTGAGGTTGTTCGCCGCCAGGATGTCGGCGACTTGTTGAATGCCGTCGCTCGATGAATCGATGACGAACGCCTGTTCGCCCGGCTGCAGACCGTCGAGCAGGTCCTGGATGTCGGGCACGCGCGAATCGATGAAGACGATGCTCTGGGCGGTATACGTTGTCATGATCTCCCTCCCCTTTATTGCTCAGTATTATTGTGATTCGACGCGCTCAACCGGCTGCGGCTCCGCCGGCGCGGAGGCCACAACGCAACAGCAACTTGGATAGTGCTGGATCACTCGAAGTGGGCTCGCGGCTCGAGTTTGTTGCGGAAGGCGCGCAGCCCCAACGCGCGTAACGATCCGTCCCCGAGACATTTGTTGTTGCACATCACTGGACTCTCGACGCAAAAGCCCGCCACCGCCGTCAACGGCGGTTCTCTCAGTAGTAGCGAGCTGACGACCCCTCTCTTAATCGAAGAATATTAGAAAAGCTGCGTAGCAACCGATTGTGAACCTATCATGGCTTTTCGCGCCGACACAAGCGGGCGCAAGCGAATGGTAATATGCTCTTCATGCGAGTTTGCATCGGCAGGTGCGGGCGGCGACGCGCTGGCAAGTCAAGTCTGAGGGAGAAAGGAACGTATCGGACAACCCCACGATGTGAGCGAGGTCGCCGCGCGGCTTGCCACGGAAAATTCGCTTTCCGATTGCCCCGATCCCTGCTAGCGTGAGCGAGCACGCATTCGGGAGAGGAGATCTGCACTCCGCCATCGTTCACCGGGCCGGAGCGGCCGAAGCGAGAAGAACGAGGCGGAAAGTTGGTTTCCAGCAGCTGAAAAGTCGGGGCGACGGGCATCGCACTCGTATGGCGCGGTGGTGAAGACCGCCGAGCTCGCGAGGACGCGCATGCCACGTCGCAGTAACACGGCAGGAGCCTAGATCATGAGCCAACCCTATGTCGGCGAAATCCGGATGTTCGGCGGTAACTTCGCGCCGGCCGGATGGCAGTTCTGCGACGGCAGTCTCCTTCCGATCTCAGAATTTGAGACCTTGTTCAATTTGATCGGCACGACCTATGGCGGCGACGGCCAGACCACCTTCGCCGTGCCGGACCTGCGCGGACGGCTCGCGCTCCACCAGGGCGCCAGCTTGGTGATCGGCGAAGCCGCCGGCAGCGAGACCGTCACCCTGACGACTCAGCAAATTCCGCAGCACAATCACGGCCTGCTGGGCGCGACCGGCGGTCCGCAGCAGTCGCCGTCCAATGCCTATCCCGGTCAGGCGGTCGGCGGGACCGGCAACAATATTTACGGCAATACCACCGCCAGTCAGCCGCTTGTCAACACCTCGATCCAATTCACCGGCGGCAACCAGCCGCACGAGAATATCAAGCCCTTCCAATGCGTCAGCTTCATCATTTCGCTGTTCGGGGTCTTCCCGTCGCAAACGTAAGCCGCCCAGGCAATCGGAGCACGCAAAATGTCCAATCCCTTCGTCGCTGAAATCCGCATCTTCGGGTTCAACTTCCCGCCCACGGGCTGGGCGTTCTGCAACGGCCAGCTCTTGCCGATCTCCCAGAACACCGCCCTCTTCTCTCTGCTGGGTACAATGTACGGTGGGGACGGCAAGTCCACTTTCGGGCTGCCCAACCTACAGGGCAGGTCGGCGATGTTTTGGGGGCAGGGTCCGGGCCTGTCGCTTTATGACGAGGGCGAAACCGGAGGGTCCACTTCGGTCACGCTTCTCACGAGCGAAATACCGAGCCACAACCATTCATTAAACGCGAACGTCAGCTCGGCGACCTCCGCCGTTCCGACCAACAACGTGTACATGAAGGGGCATTATGACGACGGCCAAGGACATACGGGGGCCGTCGATCTCTACACCACCATCGCGCCCACCACGGCCCTCAACGCGCAAGCGCTCACCCTGACCGGCGGGAACCAGCCGCACAACAACATGCAGCCGTATCTCACGCTCAACTTCTGCATCGCCCTGCAGGGCGTTTTCCCGCCGCGCACCTGACCGCGTCGAAATCGCTCTCTGGCGCTACCGCTCAAGGAGTCAAGCATCATGGGCACGCCGTACCTCGGAGAAATCAAGCTCATCTCGTGGAATTTCCCGCCCAAGGGCTGGGCGTTCTGCAATGGCCAGCTCCTGCCGATCAACCAGAACCAGGCGCTGTTCTCGCTGTTCGGAACCACCTACGGGGGCGACGGGCGGGTTAACTTCGGCCTGCCCAACCTGCAAGGCAAGACGTCCCTCCACATGGGGAACAGCTTTACCCTCGGCCAGCAAGGCGGCGAGACCGCTCATACGCTGAACATAAGCGAGCTGCCGGCCCACAATCATATCATGCAGGCCAACGCCACGGTCGTGACCGGTCCCGGCCTCAATACGCCGGACGCGACCAAAGCGGTTTCCGAAGGCAAGTCGGCTCAGAGCGGCACGCCCCTGGTGACAAACTTCGGCACCAATACCCTGGCCGCGATGGGAGGGAGTTCGATCGGCATCACCGGCGGCAGTCAGCCGCACAACAACATGGCGCCCTATCTGGTCATTAATTTCATCGTGGCGCTGCAGGGCATCTTCCCCTCGCAGAACTGAGAATTAGCGGACAGACGACGGGGGCGACACGCCACGGCGGTCGCCCCTTTTATTTTGCCTCCGTCCTCTGTCCTGCGTCGTCCGATCCCAGCGCTTCGATGAGCGGACCGAGCATCGCCGCATAGGGCTGCGCGCGTCCGACGGCGCCGCGGTAGAGCGGCTGGCGCACCTGGGTTGCGCTCGCCGTGCGGACCGACCGCTGCGTCTCGTGGAACGCGAGGCAACGCTCATCCCATTCGAGCCCGCAGTGGGCAACGATGCGCCGGGCCTGCGGCGCGAAATCGTCTACCAGCTCCTCGTATTGCACCTCGAGCATCACGCCGGGCGGAAGGACCGTGCGCCAGTACGCCATCAGCGAGACGTAAGCGCGATAGTAGCGGCCCAGCTCGCCGAGATCGTAGGCGAATGGCTGCCGACCGGTGAACAGCTTGGAGAAGCACGACAAACAAGTATCGAGCGGATCGCGTCGGGTATGGATGATGCGCGCATTCGGCAATCCCAGGTGAATAAGGCCCAGCAGGCGAAAATTTCCCGGCAACTTGTCCGTGATTCTGTCCGCCGTCGGCGCCTTGGGAGTGACCGCGGCCAGGTAGGAAGCGCCAAGTCGCCGCATATCGTCGGCAGGCATCGCATCAAGCATCTCGGGGTACGGCACCGTGGCGCCGGGTGGCTCGCAAACGGCGGCCGCAAGGCGCGGCAAATCCATCAATTCGTCGGCGCCGAACACCCGGGGGTGGCTTGCCAGCATCTGCTCGACCAAGGTCGTTCCCGACCGGGGCATGCCGACGATGAAGACCGGCACCTCGGACGGATCGCCAACGCCGCGCATCCGCGCCATCAACTCCGGCGTGAACGCCGCCTTCGTGCGTCGGAACCGCGCAAACTCGGCGGCCTCGTCATAGTCGACCCGCCGCCGCTTGAGGGCGTTGCCCGCCAACAAATGCCGAAACGATCGATCGTGCTCTTCCACATCCGCGTAGGCCTTGCCGAGCGCGAAATGCAGGTCGATTTGCTGGTCGACAGGAAGGGATTCGATATCGCGCGCTAACTTTTCCATCGCCGGGAAATGCGGATCGTCGGCGCGCATTTTCCTGAACTCGGTGACGCTGCGATAGAACTCCGCCCTGCGCGGATCGAGTGCGAGCGCCTTGTCGAACTTCTGCTGCGCATCCGCGAGCCGGCCGAGCGTCACGTAGCAATGGCCGAGCCCGTTATGGGCGACCGCGAGCCCGGGATCGACGGCAAGCGCGCGGTCGAAGCAAGCGATCGCCTCGTCCACCCGCTGGAGGCGAAGCAAGGCGCCGCCGAGATTGGACGAGGCGACGGCGAAATCAGGCTTCAAAGCGAGCGCCGACCGATAGTGCGGCACCGCGTCGGCATGGCGGTCGAGGGCCGCAAGCGCGGTGGCGACATTGTGCGGGGTCTCCGCGAGCCCGGGCCGAAAAACGAGCGCCTGATGAAACAGCGCCAAGGCTTCTTCCGGCCGATTGAGCGCCAGGAAGGTGCTGCCGAGATTGTTGAGCGTTTCGTACGAGGAGGGATTCACCGCCAGCGCTTTTCGGTAATGTTCGACGGCTTCATCGTGGCGGCTCAACTGCACCAGCACATTGCCAAGATTGTTGTGCGCCTCGCCGTACTCCGGGCGGATCTCGATCGCCCGGTGGTAATGAACGACCGCCTGTTCGCAGCGGTCGAGCGCCGCCAGGGTATTGCCGAGACTGTTGTGCGCCACGGGGGAGTCGGGGTTGAGCGCGAGGGCCTGCTCGAGCTTGGCCACGGCCTCGGCATACCTGCCCTGCCGCGCGAGCGCCTGGCCGATTCCTGTATGGGCATCGGCGTAATCGGGTTTGAGCGCGATCGCTTTTTCGTATTGCGTGATCGCCTGTTCGGGTTGGCGCAACGCCGCGAGCGCGATGCCGCAGTTGAAATAAGCTTCCACCAACGCCGGTTTGATCGCGACCGCTTGCTCGTAATGCGCAATCGCCTCGGCGTAGCGCTTGACCCCCGCCAGCGCGTTGCCAAGGTTGTTGTGCGCCTCGGCGAAGTTCGGGTTGATGGCGAGAGCTTTCTCGAAATTGACGATCGCTTCTTCCACGCGGCCGAGCGAACGCAGCGCATTGGCAAGATTGTTGTGGGCGTCGGCCATGCTGGGATCGAGCGCGACCGCCCGCGCATAATACGCGGCGGCCTCCTCCGGCCGGCGCAGCGCGGAGAGCACAATGCCGAAATCATTGTGCGTGCGGGCGGATTTCGGATCGATCGCGAGCGCGCGGCGAAGCAGCGAAATCGCCTCGTCGAATGCTCCCTTCTGCCGGCACAGGTTCCCCAATTCATGCAGCGTCGCCGCGTGATCGGGAGCCATCCGCAGCACGGCCCGGTAGACCTGTTCGGCTTCGCGCAGCCGGCCCTGGCCATGCAGGGCCATCGCCATCCGCCACCCTTGCGCCGGCGTCAGGGGCCGCCGCGTCGACTCGGCGCGGCTTTCCTCCGTTGCGCTCACCTGCGGCTCCTGCGGCATCGCGTCCTATCCGCGCTCAATTGAACAGCGACTGGTAATCCTGTTGCCCCGGCGTCGGCGTGTGAACCGGCATGACATAGAGCTCGAATTCCGGTCCGTTTTCGACTTGCAGCGTGTATAGCCCTTCGGGCAGCACGTCGCCGGGCGGTCCCGCGAAGATCAAGTTGAATGCCTGTCGCGCCGCGCCCTTCATAGCAAACGTCTCGACGTGCGAAAGCTTCAAGGCATGCGCGCCGCCTTTGACACGAAAAATCTTTTGCTCGTGCGGCAGAAAGTGTTCGGCCGTCAAAACCTCAGCCATTGTCGTTCTCCTGCGCGGCCGCGATCGGCGCCGGCAACGTGCAAGGTCGTAGACGGCGAATCAAGCCCCGCCTGGAAGGCTCTCGGGCGGCTTTTCCGCGGCCGCGCGAACAGATATGGCATAGTGGCATAGGCATGGTTCCTTCGAAGTCTTGACGGAATGCGAAATCCCAAACGAAAAATCGCCTTCGTGCTGGCCGCGTCCGATCACGGCACCATGATCGTTAATCGGCTCGACTACCGCATGCTCGACGAGCGCAGCGGGATCGGGGTCGGATTTCAGATTCTCGAAGGCGCCTCCTTCGACCCGCAGGAGGTCGACGTGGTGCTGTCGCTGCTCGGCATGCGGCGGAAATATTTCGGCGACGGCGTGGTCGCCCTCGATTGCGGCGCCAATATCGGTGTCCACACCATCGAGTGGGCGAACCTCATGCACGGCTGGGGCGAGGTCATCGCGATCGAGGCGCAGGAGCGGCTGTTCTATGCGCTCGCCGGTAACATCGCCATCAACAACTGCTTCAATGCGCGCGCGGTGCACGCGGCGGTCGCTGCCAAGGCGGGCATAATGCGGGTGCCGACGCCGGATTATCTGAAGGCAGGAAGCTTCGGCAGCCTGGAGCTGCGCCGGCGCGAGGGCACCGAGTTCATCGGACAGCCGATCGACTACTCGGAGGAAAAGTCCTCGGTGATCAGGACCGTGACGATCGATTCGTTCGAACTCGCGCGCATCGACCTGATCAAGATCGACGTGGAAGGCATGGAGCTCGAGGCGATCGAAGGCGCCGAAGCGTCGCTGACGCGCACCCGCCCGATCCTGATCGTCGAATCGATCAAGACCGACAAGGCGAAGCTAAGCGCCGCGCTCGAGCGGCTCGGCTATCGCTTGTTCGAAATGGGCCTCAATCTGTGGGCATTCCACGCGTCGGACCAGACGCTGTCCCACATCAAGGTAAAATGACGATGCAAGAGGCAGCGTACGAGCCCATCGCGATCCCATCGCCGGCAGGGCTGCTGCATCTGCGCGCGGAACGCGAGGACGATCGTGACTTCCGCTACCGCCTGTTTTGCGACTCGCGGCAGCCCGAATTCGCACTCATCCTTCCCCCGCCGGTCTACCAGCAGGTGATGGCGCACCAGTTCGAGGCGCAGACGGTGAGCTACCGCAACGACTTCCCGCACGCGCGTTTCGACATCGTCGAACTCGTCGGCACGCCGATCGGACGGATCGTGGTCGATCGACCCGGAACCATGATCCACATCGTCGACCAGGCGATCGTCCCGAACCTGCGCGGCCGCGGCATCGGCACCGCGATCATGCGTGCGATCCTGGACGATGCCGCCGCCGCCGGGTTGCCGGTGCAGCTCGAAGTCGATTCCGAGAACGACCCGTCGTACCGGCTCTATCGGCGGCTCGGTTTCATGCCGATCGAGACCCTTCCGTTCTATCTGAGGCTCGAATGGCGCCCAACCGCGGCCGCGACGTGACGCCGGCGAGCGAACCGCAGCCCGCCTATTTGGACGGCGACGCCACGGACGCGGCGAGCGACCCGCCCGCCGGTGATGAACTCTCGCGCGGCGTGCCGGAAGCGGACCACCCACCGCTGGCCGGCGGCCTTTCGGGCCTGCCACTCGCCCCCGCCGTCGGCGAGAGCGAATTTGCCGCTCCCGCCGCCGAAGCCTCGCCCGCGGGCGCGGAAATCAGCCGGCTCAATTCCGCTGCCATCGCCAAGCTCGCCGCCAAGGACCACGCGGACGCCGTTGAACTGCTCGCGCAGGCGCTCCAACTCGCGCCGAACTCCGCGGCCGCGCACGGCAATCTCGCCGTCGCCATGTGGCGCGCCGGCCGCGCCGTTCGCGCGGAAGCGCTGTGCCGCCGCGCGATCGCGATCGACCCGGATTATGTGCAGGCTCACCGGCTGCTCGCGGAGCTGCTGCGCGAACGCAACGACATTGCGGGGGCGCTCGCCGCTTACGAACGCCTGTTCGCCCTCGATCCGGACAACGCGATCACTCACAACAACTTCGCCCTGCTCCTGTGCAAGGCCAAGCGGCTCGACGAAGCCCGCGCGGCGTTTGCGCGCGCGCGGGCGCTGCGGCCGGATGATCCGGCGATCATGTTCAATGAGCTGACAATCCGACCGAACGACAGCGGTCTTTACGAAGCGATCGTTTGCTGCCGCGAGGCGCTGAAGCAAAATCCCGACAACGCCAATGTGCTCACCAACTTGTCCGTGAGCCTGCAATTCGCCGGCCGATATGACGAAGCGGTCGATTACGCCGAGCGCGCCATCGGCGCCGATCCCGCACATTATCAGGCCCACTTCAATCTCTCCTTATTATTGCTGCTGCGCGGCGAGTTCGCGCGCGGTTGGCAGGAGTACGAGCACCGCTGGCGCCTGGCGGAGGTGAGAAAGCCGAACTATTCGCAGCCCATGTGGGCGGGCGAGCAGCTCGACGGCAAAACCATCCTGTTGCAATCAGAGCAGGGCCTCGGCGACTCGATCCAGTGCCTGCGCTACGTGCCATTGGTGCAGGCACGGGGCGGCCGGGTGGTGCTGCGGATCGAACGCGCCCTGGTGCGGCTGGCGGCGAGCCTCACCGCCAACGTGACGATCACGCCGACGAACGCGCGGCTGCCCGATTTCGAGGTGTGGTGCCCGCTGCTCAGTCTTCCGCGCGTGTTGGGCACGTCCCTCGATTCGATCCCGGCGGCGATACCCTATCTCGGCGCCCGCAACGCCATCGCCGAGCGCTGGCGGCGGCGGCTCGCAGGGCTGCCCGGCTTCAGGGTCGGCTTGGTGTGGGCCGGCAGCGCGCACCACATCAACGATGCCCGCCGCTCGACCGATCTGGCGCGACTTAAGCCGTTGCTCGCGACGCCCGGCGTGAGCTTCGTGAGCCTGCAGGTCGGTACGCACGCCGACGATCGTGCCAAGTTGTCGTCCGGCACTCTCCTCGACGTCTCCGCCGAGCTGACCGATTTCGCCGAGACCGCCGGCGCGATCCGCAACCTCGATCTGGTGATCGCCGTCGACACGTCGGTGGTGCACCTCGCCGGCGCGCTCGGCAAGCCGGTGTGGGTCATGCTGCCGTTCTCGCCTGACTGGCGGTGGCTGCTGCAGCGTGAAGACAATCCCTGGTACCCAACCGTGCGGCTCTACCGCCAACAGGCACCGGCGGATTGGGAAGGGGTGGTTGCGCGTGTGGCGGCCGACCTCGCCGCGCTCGCATCTGAGCGCGCGCGGGGCGCAAGCGATAACTGATGTCGCGAGTCTATAGCGACGGCATCAGCAGGCGGGCACAGATGCCTGATTAAGTCCGGCAATGATCAGCTTGCGCCAAGTGTTGCCGTTGCACGCGTTGGTATTCGGGATCCACCGACTGCCGCCGAACCACGCTTGATTGAGATTGTGGCTGGTCCAGCCGATGCCGACGCCCTTGCCGTCGGCGAGTTTGTCGACGTTCGTGTACCAAGGCCGCCGTGATTGCCATGTCGGGTAAGGCGTGTCGACCTGAAAGCCGATGAACGACGCCGAGGGCGCTTGCAACTTATAGCGCAAAAAAGCTTCGTCGAGCGGAAGTCCGGCGTTGGCGATCGGGCTCGAATTGACCACCCGCGTCCCGTCGATTGGAACCAGCGCCGGCCAAGCCCTGCCCGTGAGCGCTTGGCCCTTCTTCTTGAGCCATGGAAAAAGGAACAGGCTTCCCGCCGGATATGCACCGTAAGTTCCGCGCACGTAAGTCATGCTGACGGCGCCGGCCAATCCCAGGTACTCGGGATATTCGCGGAACGCACGGAAGTTCCGCTGTGACGCGCAGTTCACAGTGAGACTATTGGGCAGAAAGCCCGGCATGCCACCGGTAACGCATTGCTGCGCGGTCGCCAACCCCGGAGCGAGAAACGCCGCCGCGCCGAACGAAAATTCAACGAACGCACGCCTGCTTAGATCACCCATGTCAATCCCTCCCGTAAGCAACGACCACATTGTGAAAGAGAACGGTATAACTGAGGCAATGTCGCGGCAACGTCAAACGCGACTCGCGGGAGATTTCAGGAAACTAAAATCTACAGGAACGTGCGTCGACCGATTTCACGCAGCAGTAGTAAGTAGGTCAGCGTGTTGTCACGCGCGGCGAGAAACAAGCCCGAACCCGAATTAATACCTCCGGCCGGCCAGTAATACGTGCCCTTCTCGTTGGCTCAGTTGCCGCTGCAGCCGCGGCGCGAACGGCGACGAGCGCCGGCCGCGCCACATACGCCCGTTAAGGACCTGGTTCGATCCAACGCCGCTTGCGGCATTGCGGGACTGGCCTTCCGGGTTGTGGACGTGCAAAAGACGGTCGGTTCCGATCAGAGAATTTCCTCGAAGCACATGCGTTGCGACTGAGCTCATGCCAGCCCCGGCGGACCCCGCCGCCGCATTGGAAGCGGCCGAAACCCGCAGGCTCCCCGAGAGGGGCCGATCGCGAGTCGACGAGCTGTTCGCGCAGGCGAACGCCGAACAGGCGGCCGGCCGGCTCAAGGAAGCGGATGCGACCTGCGGGGAGGTGCTTGCGCTCGACGACGGGCACGCCGCCGCCTGGCACCTGCGCGGTATCATCGCCTTCCGCGCGGGCGATCCCACGACGGCCCTCGCCCATATCGAACGCGCGGCGGCGCTAGCACCGCAAAAAGCCGACATCCCCAACAGCCGTGGCTTTGCGCTGCGCGCATTGCATCGGGACAAAGAGGCCGAAGCGGCGTTCCGGGAAGCGATCGCTCTCGATCCGAGCTTTCTCGAGGCTCACTACCAGCTCGGCAATATTCTGCGCGAAGGAAAGCGCAACGCCGACGCCGAGGCGAGCTACCGCCGCGTGCTCGCGCTCAATCCCGGACATGCCCAGGCGCACAACAACCTTGGCGCCGCACTCGGCGAGCAGCGCCGGTTCGAAGAGGCGGCCGATCATTTTCGCCGCGCCGCCGGGCTGCGGCCCGGCTATGCCGAAGCACACTCCAATCTCGCCCACGCGCTACGCGCCATGGGACAGGCGGAAGAGGCGGAGGCCGCCTGCCGCCGCGCGATCGCGCTCGCCCCGCGCCTTGCCGTCGCGCACGTCAACCTCGGCCTTGCGCTGCAGGACATGGGCCGCATGGACGAGGCGCTCGCGAGCTTTCGCCGCGCGAACGAGCTCGATCCCGATTATCAGATGGCGGTTGCTTGCGAGGGCATGCTGCATCTCCTGCGCGGCAACTTCGCAGCCGGTTGGGAGAAATACGAGGCGCGCTGGAACATCGGTGACCTGCCGCCGCGCGAGTTCGCACAGCCGCAATGGCGGGGCGAGCCGCTCGGCGGCAAGACGATTTTGCTGCACGCCGAGCAGGGCTTCGGCGACACGATCCAGTTCCTGCGTTACCTGCCGCTGGTCGTCGCGCGCGGCGGCAAAGTCGTGCTGGAAATCCAGAAGCCGCTCATTCCGCTCGTCATGCGCAGCGCATCTGTCGAAATCATCGCGCGCGGCGATCCGCTGCCGTCCTTCGACGTGCACTGCCCGCTGCTCTCGCTGCCGCTCGCATTTGCGACCACGCTGCAAAATATTCCGGTCGCCGGGCCATATGTCGCTGCAGCGCCCGAGCGCGTCGCGCATTGGCGCGCGCGCCTCGGCGAAGGCGGGCTCAAAGTCGGCGTCGCCTGGGCCGGCAGTCCGATCCACCGCAACGACCGCCACCGGTCGATCCCGGTCGAGAAGCTCAAACCGCTGTTCGAGTTCGCCGGCGCGCGGTTCTTCTCGCTGCAGGTCGGAGCGCGTTCGGCCGACCTCGCCGCGGTCGAGCCGGTGCCGGTAACCGACCTCTCGAGTGAACTGACCGACTTCGGCGAGACGGCCGCGGCCCTCGCCAATCTCGATCTCATCATTTCCGCCGACACCGCAATCGTGCATCTCGCCGGCGCTTTGGGAAAACCGGTGTGGACGATGCTGCCGTTCGCGCCCGACTGGCGCTGGCTCACCGCGCGCAGCGACAGCCCCTGGTATCCGTCCATGCGCTTGTTCCGTCAGCCGCGGCCCGGCGACTGGGACGGCGTGGTCGCCGCCATCCGGCAAGCGCTTGCCGACCGAATTGCCGGAGCGCCGCAGCAACCCGATCGGGCGCGGCGCGCCGAATATGTTGCGCTCGTCGCCGCGGCGAACGAACACCATGCGGCCCAGCGCCACGTCGAATGCGAAGCGGCGCTGCGGCGCGCCCTCGACATCGATCCCGCCAACGCGAGCGCCTGGCACGTGCTCGCGCTCACCCGGCATGCGCTCGACGACAAGAACGAAGCAGTCGAGCTGATGCAAAAGGCGGTCGCGCTCGAGCCCACCTCCGGCAATTTTCAGCGCGACCTCGCGATCATGCTGCACGGCGTCCGCCGGTTCGAGGATGCGCTCGAGGCTTCGCGCCGCGCGGCGGAGCTCAATCCCGAAGACTCCCTGGCCTACAACTCGATCGGCGCGACCTGCTCGGAACTGGGCCGTTCGGCCGATGCCATCGAAGCCTTCCGTCGCGCCCTCGAACTCAAGCCCAATTATCACGAAGCCTGGGCGAACATGGCGCACTCGCAGCAGGCGCTGCTCAGGCTCGATGAGGCGGCCGACAGCTACCGCCGCGCGCTCGGCATCCGATACGACTATGTCGAAGCCCATGTGAGCAGCGCCATGCTGGCGCTGCTGCGCGGCGACTACGCCAACGGATTTACCGAGTTCGAGTGGCGCTGGCGGCTCAAGATGATGACGCCGCGCGACTTCAAGCAGCCGGCCTGGCAGGGCGAGCCGCTCAACGGCAAGACCGTTCTGCTGCACGCCGAGCAGGGTTACGGCGACACCTTGCAATGTCTGCGCTTCGTGCCGGAGGTCGCCGCGCGCGGCGGCCGGCTCGTGCTCGAATTGCCCCCGCCCCTCACGCAGCTCGCAACCACCCTGCCTGCCGGCGGCGAGATCACGTTGCAGGGACGAACGCTGCCCGATTTCGACGTGCACTGCGCCTTCATGAGCCTGCCGCGGGTACTCGGTGTCACCCTCGACAATCTCAAAGACCGGCCGGTGCCCTACCTGCTTGCGGATCCCGCGGCCGTCGAACGATGGGCGCGGCGCCTCGCCGGCACCGGCTCGGGCCTGCGGGTGGGGATCGCGTGGGCCGGCAACCCCAAGCACGCCGCCGACAGTCGGCGCTCGATTGCGGTCGAGCAGCTGGCCGATCTCACGCGTATTGCCGGCCTGCGCTTTTATTCATTGCAGGTGGGCGAGCGCACCAAGGATCTCGCGCTGCTGCCGGCGGGCAAAGTGCTCGATCTTTCCCCGGAGCTGACGAATTTCGCCGAGACCGCAGCGGTCCTCGCCAACCTCGATCTTGTCATATCGGTCGACACCGCCCTGGTGCATCTTGCCGGCGCCATCGGCCGGCCGTGCTGGGTCATGCTGCCATTCTCGCCCGACTGGCGTTGGCTCACCGAGCGCAGCGATACCCCTTGGTATCCGAGCCTGCGGCTGTTCCGTCAGACGAGCCCGGGCGCTTGGGACGAGGTGATCGCCCGGGCGGGCGCCGCGCTCGCCGAACTTGCGGCATCGCGCCGGCCGAGCGGGCCGGCGATCGACGCGCGCGCGCTTTTCAAACAAGCGATGGCGCTACAGGAGGCCCGGCGCAACGACGAAGCCGAGACGATCGCGCGGCGCATACTCGCCGCGGAGCCCGAACATCGTCCGACGCTTAATTTACTCGGCGTGCTGCGCAATGAAGCGGGCGACGCGAAGGAGGCGGCCGATCTGTTTGCACGACTGGCCGAGCTTGCGCCCGAGGACGCCGAAGCACACTACAACTTGGCCGTAGTGCTCGGCACGCTCGAGCGTTACGACGAGGCGATCGTGCATTATGAGCGCGCTATCGCGCGCAACCCAAACCACGCCAAAGCCCACAGCAATCTCGGCAGCGCGTTGCGGCTGCGCGGACGCCTGGATGAGGCGGAAGCGGCGTGCCGGCGCGCGCTCGAAATCGACCCGAACAACGCCTCATCGCACATCAATCTCGGCACCGTGTTCGCCAGCCGGGAGCAGCTCGATCAGGCGGTGCAAAGCTTCCGTCGCGCGACCGAACTCAAGCCAACGCTGTCCGAAGGTTTCTTGAATCTCGGGCTCGCCCTGCACAGCCAGGGAAGGTTTGAAGAAGCGCTGACGCAATATCGCCGCGCCGTCGGCATTCGCCCCGATTATGCCGATGCGCACATGGCCGAAGCCTTCGCGCTCCTCACCTTGGGCCGGGATTTCCGCGCGGCGCTCGAGAAGCTCGAATGGCGCTGGCGGCTCGCCGACCGCAAGCCGCGCGACTTCGCCCAACCTCTGTGGCTGGGCGAACCGCTCCACGGAAAGACCATTCTGCTCCACGCCGAACAGGGCTTCGGCGACAGCCTGATGCTGCTGCGCTACGCACCCTTGGTCGCCGCGCGCGGCGGACGCGTCGTCATCGAGGTCCCCAAGGCGCTCGTGCGGCTTGCGCGCAGCCTGGGGGGCGGCGGCTTCGCGGTGATCGCCGAAGGGGCGCCACTCCCCGCGTTCGACCTGCACTGTCCGTTCATGAGCCTGCCGCTCGCGCTCGGA
>Ga0210408_10000418_pt1 | contig 56173 bp, 46 predicted proteins | sample IncBWH4MmetaG_FD_155471 | JGI IMG/M metagenome (GOLD analysis project Ga0210408, IMG submission 155471) | Forest soil microbial communities from Barre Woods Harvard Forest LTER site, Petersham, Massachusetts, United States - Inc-BW-H-4-M | ecosystem: Environmental > Terrestrial > Soil >... | reverse complement strand
GCACCGCGCGGCGGGAATTTCGCTGTTTTTCGATTGCGCGCCCACCTGCCCGGCGTAGGGTGAAAATGGGACGGAAGCGGGCAGGCGACTCGTTCCATCGGCGTCGGCACGAAACACGAAAGCCCGATATTGAGGCTTCGGCCAGCCGACCTGCGCCGCGACCCGCCGGAACACCAAGCGGTGGAGGTCACGATGAAGACGGTGAAAAGCCTACTCCTCGGCGGTGCCGCAGGTCTGGCGGCGGTCGCGGGAGCCCAGGCGGCCGATCTTCCCGTCAAGGCCAAACCGGTCGAATACGTGAGGATCTGCAGCCTTTACGGCCAAGGATTCTTCTACATCCCGGGCACCGATACCTGCATCAAGATCGGCGGCTGGGTTCGCTTCGATCAGTATTTCGGCAACACCGGTGGCAGCGGCAGCCCGTTCAACAGCGGGGCGACCGGCCGTAACGACAGCTTCGATTCCTTCGATTACGGGACGCGGTCCCGCACGATGCTCTCGGTGGACGCTCGGACGCAGACCGAATACGGCACGCTGCGGGCCTATTACCGCGGCGGCTTTGAGCTGACGACGAATTTCGTTTCCCAGGGCGAGTACTACACCGAGCGCGCGTTCGTGGAATTCGCCGGCTTTACCTTCGGCAAGACCCAGTCCTTTTTCGATTTCGCCGCGCATGCCTGGTCGTACGCGGCCGGTTATGCCGGCGCAGGCCCGGACACGGCGGCTAGCGGCCGCAACGTGATGGTCTACACGGCCAACCTCGGCAACGGCGTGACGTGGACGGTGGGTGCGGAAGACGCGACCTCGCGCCGCGGCGCGCTGTGGGACGCTGGCACCAACAGCATGACGATCGGTTCGTTCCCGGGCCCGAACACCTGGACCGGGGCCGGCTCGCAGCACTGCGCGTTCGGTTCGGTGACGTCCGACCAGAACATCGGCAACGCCGCCGCGCCGCTCGCCGTCAGCGGAGCCTGTGCCACGGGCGACTATGCGGCACAAAGCATTCCGGACATCGTCTCCGCGCTGCGGGTCGACCAAAGCTGGGGCTCGGCGGAAATCAACGGCGCGCTGCATCAGGTTCGCGGCAACTTCTACGGCAACAACACGCAGTCGACGATCGTGGCTGGCCCGAACGCCTTTACCGGCGTGCGGCCGAGCGACGTGTGGGGCTGGGCTGTCCTGGGCGGCCTCGTCCTGAACCTGCCGTGGAACCCCGGCGACAAGTTCTGGATCGAGGGAACCTACGGCCAGGGCACGCCCTGCTACGTGGGCGTCTGCCAGGACCAATATGACGGCAATTACCAGCGCTTCGACGGCGCCAAAGTCGCGGCCGCCTGGGCACTCGACGGCGTGTTCGCCAACATGGTCGCCCCCGCGGCGGCGAGCCCGGCGGCGGGCGGTACCTCGAACTTCAGCGGCATCCTCCTTCCGACCAACTGGGACATCACCGCGGCGGTCGAGCACTACTGGACGCCGGCGCTGCGAACCTCGCTGTTCGGGTCCATCACGTCCTGGGATCCCGGCACGCGAGGAAACGCGGTCATGTGCGCGAGCCCGAACGGGCCCGTGCGTACCGCTCTCGGCGCCACGCCCAACTACGGGACCGGCCCGGTCGCCGGGTGTAACTACGCCTTCGATCTCTGGGCCGTTGGTTCCCGCACCATTTGGAACCCGGTGAAAAACCTCGACATCGGCGCGGAGGTGCTGTGGATGAAGATCCACCAGAACATGGACCCGTCGAGCGTTCTGATGAATTTCGGCGGCGGCGGCAACCGGGCGGCCGGTCTCTACGTTCCTTCCGACGAGGCAACCGTCAGCGGCTTGGTCCGCGTGCAGCGCAACTTCTGGCCATAAAAAAATCGACCTCCGGCCCAGAGCGAAGCCCCGGCGGACTCCGCCGGGGTTTTGCTGTCCAACCGGCTTGGCCCTCGAGCGCATGGTTCGTTGCCGTCGGGCCACTGTCCGGGCAAGATCAGGCGTTGCCTATCCGGCGATTTTGAGTCCGATCAAAACGGTGAACAGAATCATCGCGAGCCATTGACGAAAGCGAGAAACGAAAGCGCGCAATCGACTTATGTAATCAGCACAATCCATCCGGTCCCAATCACCAAAAATATGGCGAGGAAGAACAGAGTCACGAAGAATCCGAGCCGATAGAGTTCGGGTTGCTTCAGATAGTTGCTGGCAACAAAGATGACATTCTGACTGCCGCCCTGCGGCGTGATGACCGAAAAATAACTGCTCGCGAACAACAGAGCGAAAGCCATCAGCGGCGCCGGCACTCCGCCGCGGATGCCGACATCGAGAAAAACACCCAGCAGCGCAAGCACTTGCGACGTCTGACTCACGAACAAATAGTGGATCGCGACATAAAGCACGACCAGCACCACATAGGTCACCGGCCACGAAAGACCTCCCAGATGCGACGCCAACCGCTGGCCGGCATAACCCATGAATCCCATCTCGTTGAGCTGACCGCTCAAGGCAAACAGCACGGCGAGCCACAGAAACGTGGCCAGCGTATCCCCCTCCGTCGAAATATCGGACAGCGTCAGCACATTGGTCATCAATAAAAGGCCGAAGCCAAGGAAGGCGACGCTGGTCACGTTGAGCTGCAGGGCATCGGCGAACACCCAGCCGAAGACCATGAATGCGAAGATGGCGGCGGTGATCCACTCGTCGCGCGTGAGGGCTCCCAGCGCGGCAAGTTCCTTTCGCGCGGCGACGGGAGCCTGTGGCGTCGCGCCGACCCCCGGCGGAAACAAGCGCGCGATGACCCACGGCAGCAGCAGGATTGCGATCAGAGCCGGCACCGACGCCGTGATCAGCCATTTGCCGAAACCGATCTCCACGCCGAATTCGCGCGCCACCTGGATTCCAACGGGATTGGCCGATGTCGCCGTCATCCACAGGGCGGACGAGACGGCAAGGCTCGCCATCGCGCAGAACATCAGATAACCGCCCAGTCGGCGCCCCTCGGGGTCCTCGGGTCGCGATCCGGATCCCTGGGCGACCGACAGCACGATCGGATAGAGAACCCCGCCGCGCGCGGTGTTGCTGGGGAATGCCGGCGCGATCAGCGCATCGGTTACGACGACGCTGTAGGCAAGCCCGAGCGAGGAATGGCCAAACAGGCTGACCATGAACAAGCTGATGCGTCGGCCCAGGCCTGATTTCACGACGGCTTTCGCGACCAGGAAGGCGACCGCCACCAGCAGCACGCTGGCATTGGCAAATCCGCTGAATGCCTTCGCAGGCGAGACAGTTCCGGTAAGGACCACTGCCCCAACCGCAAGCATCGTGGAGGTAAGCAAAGGGAACGCGCCCACCAGCACAGACGCGATCGCCGAGACGAACACGGCGAACAGGTGCCACGCGGGCGCGGTCAGTCCCGCCGGGATCGGTGCGAACCAGATGCCGATTGCCAGCACAAATGGAAACGCTTGCTTGAGCCTCACAAGCGGATTGCTTGTCACCGGCGTCCCAAGCGAATTGCTCGTCACTGTGAGCTTCCCGCGCCGGGAGCGCCTTGCGGCGGGCCTGTGCGCACCCGACCCTTAAGGCCCATGCATTGACCTTCGACCTCGCCGTCCTCGCCTTCGATCAAGTAGCGCCAGGAAAATTCGTAGGAGCCTGTCGCACCGACGTAACGCCCCGAGCCACCGATGAAGGCTCCGAAGAGCCGGCTACCCGTGGCCGTGGTCTCACCTCGTAGCTCGCTAAAGAGGTGGTCGCCCCGTTCATCCGTCCACACGGCGCGACCCACCAAACCCGTGAGACTGTCGCTGAGCACGATCGCTTCCGCGCGGAACCCCACCGCCGGTCGCGACGGCCCGGAGAGCACGAGCGATCCGTTGAAGTCCGCTATGGCCGCGTGCCGATCGTTGCCAAGAGGGATGACTTGGCGCTTGCCGACTGCGGTACATGTGCCTTGGAACTCGCGCCACTCATCCCCGCCGGAAGTCCCTTGCGACCACGTCGATAAAGGAGCGCAGGTAACCGCAATCAGCAAAGCGGCGAACGGCATTGGCCTTCGTTTCTGCGGCCGGCGTCTGAAGATGCCGCGCCTCGCACAACCCACGACGCGTTTGATGGCTTTATCGCCGGCCGCCGGGCAGTTCGAAGCCAAGTCACTCAATCGGCCCACCGGCGGCAAACGCTGCCTTCCCATCGCAGGCACCGGCGAACGGCTCGGCGGGTATGGCGAACGGTGGTTCTCGCCACGCAGACCCCCGCAACGCGCGTTCTGCCCGGGCCGCAGCCGTAAGCGACTTGGGTGATCATCCCGTCCGCCTGAGGAAGTGGCGCAGGCGTCAGCGCCTGCGCGGACGTCGCCACGGACAAAGCGAATCCGGCAATTGCAATCAATCTGATCATGTTGTTCTCCCTGAACTCGATGCTTCACTTTGAAGATGCTGTCGCGGTTCAGCGTCCTTTTTGCGCCGCCTTCGCCGCTTGGTACGAATCGCGGTAGCCGCGGGCGATGCCGCGGACGCCGCGGGCGATGTCTTCGTAGGCTTCGTCGGAAAGGTTGGCGAGCGACACGCGCAACGACCATTGCGGCGCTTCGAAGCCGCCGCCGTTGAGCAGCACGATGCCGTGAGCTTCTGCGAGCCGGAACGCCAGATCGAGCGGATGGACGTTCTGCTTCAGATATTCGACCGCTTCCGGACCGATGTTCTTGCCGGCCCAGAACTCGAAGTCGATCAAACCGTAATAGTGATCGAAGTTGGGATTCGGATCGAGCTTGAGCTCCAACCCGTCGATCATCGCCTTGCCGCGCCGTTGCACGATCTCCATGCAGGCTTTCTGGTAGCGCTTCTCGGTGTCCATCATCTCGGCGAGCGAGAACATGGTCATCATCACCTGCTGGGGCAGTGAGAGTCCGGCCGTGTGGTTGAGCGCGATGTCGCGGCTGTCGGCGACGATCCGGTCGATGAATTTGAGCTTGCGCGGTTCGAGCGTGATCGGGCTGTAGCGCTTGTCCAACGCTTTGAGCGTCTCTCCCTTATGCTTGGCGATCATGTCGTCGTAGATGTTGTTCTCATGCACCGCGATCACGCCCAGCCGCCAGCCGGTGCAGCCGAAGTATTTCGAATAGGAGTAGACGCCGATCGTGTTGTAGGGCAGCTCGCCGAGCAGCGAGCGGAAGTCGTCGACGAAAGTCCCGTAAACGTCGTCGGTGAGCAGCATCAGGTCCGGGCGTTTGTTCTTCACCAGGTTGGTGATCTTGGCGATGGTCGCCCGGTCGATCGCCATGCCCGACGGGTTCCCCGGATTGACGACGAAGAACGCCTTGACCTTCGGATCCTCGAGCTTCTTGAGCTCCTCGTCGGTAAACTGGAAGCGATTTTCCTGCGGCGCTTTGATCTGCACCATTTTCAGGTCGTAATCCTCGAGATGCGTCATCTCGAGGTATGGAGTGAAGATCGGCGTGCCCAGCGCGATCGTGTCGCCCGGCATCAGCAATCGGTTGGCCTTGAGCGATTTGAACAAGTAGCACATCGCCGCGGTGCCGCCCTCCACCGCATAGAGAATGAATTTGCCGGACGGCCGCGGATTGCCGCACACCGCCCACTGCAGATATTCGTGCACGATCTGCTCGTTGTGCACGAGCATGCGGTCGGGCACCGGATAGTTGTCGCCGATGATCGAATCGACGAGCTCGTGGACGAAGGCGTCGGCATCGAATTTGAACTTCTTCACCGCGTAAGGGACCATCGCCGAGAGGAACTCGGCGCCCGGCATGTCCGCGTGTCTCTTGAGCCAGCCGTCGAGCCGTCCCGCGATGCCCTTCGCCGCCGGCATGCCGCCGACGCCGGCGGGATGCTCCATCACCCGCTTGCTCTCGGTGATGGCGAACTGGCCGAGCAGGAAAAATCCTTCCCGCGGCGTGGTGGCGATCCAGTTGGGATTGCCGCGACCGGCGTTGAGGAACGCAGACTGCGTCGTCCGCGACGTGCTCTTGGCGAGCCTGATCAGCTCGTCCTTGATCTCGAACGGGCTCAGCGTCTCGAATTTTTTCAGCGTGAGAAGGTCGGCCATGACGCACTCCTGCAAATCAACCGAGGTTCAGTGGGGATCAGTCTGCCCAACGAGCGGCGTTTGGCGCCGCGAGTCGTTCGGCGTTAGGCCAGCAGCATGACGAGGACCATCCCCCAGACCGTCAGCAGCGTATTTCCGACGGCGTAGGTGACGGTGTAGCCGAGCCCGGGGATTTGGCTCTTGGCCGCGTCGTTCACCATGCCGAGCGATGCGGTGGTCGTGCGCGCACCCGAGACGCATCCGAGCAGAATCGCGTCGTCGAACTTGAACAGATATTTGCCGACGTACATCGCGATAATCAGCGGCACCGATGTGGCGACCACGCCCCACAGGAACAGGCCGACCCCGAGTTTCTGCAGCCCGGCGACGAAGCCCGGTCCGGACGAGATGCCGACGATGGCGATGAAGACGTTGAGGCCGACCGAGTTCATGAACCACACGGTCGACGAAGGAATACGCCCGAAGGTCGGGCGGACCGAGCGCAGCCAGCCGAAGAAGATGCCGGCGATCAGCGCCCCACCAGAAGTCGACAACGTGAGGGGCACGCCGCCGACCTTCCACACGAATGCGCCGACCAGCGCGCCGATGGCGATGGCGCCGCCGATGAACGCCACGTCCGCGACATCGGTCGCGCGATCGGGATAACCCAGCATCTTGGTGGTTGCCGCGACGTCTGGCGTACGGCCAACGATGGTGGCGATGTCGCCGCGCTGCACCTGAGTGTTCGGCAGAATCGGAATATCGGTAGCCGTCGCGCCGCGGGTGATCTTGCGCAGGAAAACGCCGCGGGCGCCTGGAAATTTCGCGAGTTCTTCCAGGGTTTTGCCGTCGACGTCCTTGTTGGTGACGTAGACGTCGACGCCCTCGATTGGCACCGCCAGCAACTCGCGGTCGTCGACCTCCTGGGCGGCGGCGCCGATCAGGTTCACCAGCACTTCGCGCCGGCCGGCCACCGCCAGGACGTCGCCCGCCTGGATCGTGGTCTCCGCCGTCGCATCGAAAATCTTGCCGCCGCGGCGAATCCGCTGGATGAACACCCGCTCGTTGGGCACCATCGCTTCGGCCTCTTCCGCGGTCTTGCCGACCGCGCGCCCGCCCTCCGCGACGCGGTACGCGCGCAACTCGAAGCGATGCCAGGCCGTACCCGGACCGCCGACTTCTTTTTTGCCGCCGTGCTTCTCCTCGTACCGCTTACAGGCGGCTTCGAGATCGATGCCGAGCAGCACCGGGCCCAGCAGGGCGATGACGATGGCGGAGCCGACGGTTCCCCAGATGTAGGTCACGGCGTAGGCCACCGGTATTGCGTCCAATAGCGCCTTGGTTTCCTCCGGCGACCGGCCCAGACGGTTGATCGCATCGGTCGCCAAACCTATCGACGCCGATATGGTTTGCGAACCGGCGTAGAGTCCGACCGCGGAGCCGATGTCATAACCGGCCGTCTTGACGACGATCAGAGGGACAACCAGGCAGAACACACATACCACCACGGCATAAAGCGCCTGCGGGAGTCCGTCAGAGGCGATGCCGCGCACGAACTGCGGCCCCACCGCGTAGCCGATCGCGAACAGGAACATCAGGAAGAAGAACGGCTTGAGCGGCCCGGTGATGGTGATCCCGATCTGGCCGATGATCACCGCGGCAATCAGTGTCGCGGTCACCGCTCCGAGACCAAGGCCTTTGTAGGTGAACGAGCCGAAGTAGTACCCCAGCGCCAGCGAGATGAAGATGGCGATTTCCGGATACTGTTTGAGTGTTTGGAAGAACCACTCGATCATGATGTCACCCGTCCGCTTATAGAAATCCTCTGCGCCAAGTGAGTGGAACGATTTCGACCCGACTTGCGTACCGTCGGATCGAGACCCGCGCCGTCAGCTCACTCCGCCGCCGCCCTGTCGGGACCAGCTTTGGCGCCGGCGCGTCTTGCCAGCGCCTCCGGCTTGATCAGCTTGAGGCCCTCGCTGGCGTCGTAGCCATGGATCTCCTTCACATCGAGCTTGCGCATAAAGTCGATGGTCTCCTGCGTGATCACCTGGCCGGGCACCATGATCGGGAAGCCGGGCGGGTAAGGGATCACGAAGTTGGCAGACACGAGGTCGGGCCCGTTCTTGAGCCGCCGGTCGATTTCCGGATCGTTCAGCCGGATGTGTTCGCATCCCTCCGCGTCATACGCCGAGTAGAAGCCGCCGCGGATGTCGCCTTCGTTGGTCCGATCGCCGGCATCGCCGCGGAAGGCGTCGTGGAAATGCGAGAAGTTCGGCAGATCCGGCACGTCGGTCATCAGGCTCTTCACCCGCGCCTCGAACTCGCTGCGAACGTTGGGGCCGCCGCGGGCGAGGCGCTGGTCGATTTCGGTGCTCAGTTCGACGAGCACGCGGAGCAGATGCGCCACGTCGCTGCGGGTATTGTTGATGTTGGACTGCAGCAGGACCGAGTTGCGCGAGGTCTTGTTGAGCTGGATGTTGTAGCGGCTTGCCAGCAGGCCCTTGAACTGCGTGCCGTCGTAGCCGGCGGTGCCACACACCAGGGTCATGCGGGTGGGATCGAGGCAGAACTCGTCCTCGCGCAGGCTCTTGAGCGCCTCCGCCCAGTTCATTCCCGGCGCCAGGAAGTCGGTGAACCCGCTCTGCCGGTATTCCGCCGGCACCATCTTGTCGGCGCCGAGAACGCGGAAATATTTCGACACCAGCGGGTGCGCGGCGACCGCCTGGCGGATCACCAAGGCGACGTCGATCGCGTTCGCCACCAGACCGTAGCCTTCCAGCTCCATCTGGCGGCGCGCGACGTCGAGGCTCGCGATCAGCTGCTGGTTCGGGCTCGTTGAAGCGTGCGTGAACACCGCCTCCTTGAACTGCTGCTCGACCGTGTGGAAATCGACGTCCTTGACGAACAGCATCGAGCCCTGGCGCAGCGCCGACATCGACTTGTGGGTGGAGTTCGTCTGATAGACCCGCAGCTTCACCTTGCGCGGGTCGGGGATCAGCCGAGTGTCGAGCAGCGTCTCGTCGGACGGGTTGTCGCCCAGGTCGGCCTGTTGCTTCTCGTAGGCCGTCACCGAGGCGGGGTCCTTGAGCCAGGCTTCGATTTCGCCCGCCGCGCCCATCGCGGTACGCGGGCGCAGGAACGGCGAAAAACGCGCGAAGCCGAACCACGCCTCGTCCCACAGGAAGATGAGGTCAGGCTTGATCGCGAGGCATTCCTCCATCACCCGCCGCGTGTTGTAGATGTGGCCGTCGAAGGTGCAGTTGGTGAGGTCGACCATCTTGGCGCGGTTGAGCCGGCCTTCCGCCTTGAGGTTCAGCAGCGCCTGCTTGATCGTGCGCAGCGGAACCGCGCCGTACATCGAGTATTCCGTCATCGGGAACGCCTCGACATAGAGCGGCTGGCCCCCGCCCAGCACCATCCCGTAGTGGTGCGATTTGTGGCAGTTGCGGTCCACGATCACGATGTCGCCGGGGGCAATGAGCGCCTGCACCGCCATTTTGTTCGAGGTGGAGGTGCCGTTGGTGACGAAGAACACGTGGTCGGCGCCGAACGCGCGCGCCGCCTTTTCCTGCGCCCTCTTGATGTTGCCGGTCGGCTCCAGCAGGCTGTCGAGACCGCCGGTGGTCGCGCTGCTCTCGGCGAGGAAGAGATTGGGGCCGTAGAACTCGCCCATGTCGCGAATCCAGTCCGATCTGAAAATCGATTTGCCGCGCGCGATCGGCAGCGCGTGAAAAGTGCCGATCGGCCGCTGGGCGTATTTCTTCAGATTGTCGAAGAACGGCGTTTCGAAGCGATCCTGTATGCCTTCCAGGATGGCGAGATGCAGCTCGAGCGGCTCCTCGACGGAATAGAACACCCGGCGCACCATGTTTGCTTCGGGATTTCCGGCCAATTCCTCGACCCGCCGGTTGGAGACGACGTAAAGGTCGAGTTCGGGCCGCACCCGGTTGAGCACCTGCGCCAGGCGCAGCGCGGAGGTGCCGGCGGCCTCGTGCTGCTCCAACGATTGCGTCAATGTGCGCAGCACCGGCGCATCGTGACGCGAACGGAACGCAAAGCCTTCGTTGATCGCCACGGCGGCGATGTTGTGGTTGAGCAGCGCCGCGCAAAATGCGTCCTCGAAGCTGCCGACAATCACAGGTTCGTGGACGAACTCATCGAGCGGGCGGCGCAAGCGGCGCCATTCCGCCGCGAGTCCTCCCCATTGCGAGTCCGGCAAGCCGGTGACGATCAGGGTCTCGAAATAGGGACGGTGCGCCGCGCCACGCCCGAGCGTCGGCGGGGCGATATCCGGAACGGCGTCGCCGTCGTCCTGGCCGCTGACGCCCTCGCTGTGCTGGCGGAACGATCGCGTGACGAGTGCCGTGGCAATTCCGCGCGCGAGGTTGAGCGTGGCGCGCGCATCGTTGGCGGCAGCCGCATCCTGCAACGCTTTGATCAGGCGCGGGCCGGGGTAGGCGAAGTATTCTTCGGTAGAGCCGATTCCGGCGAGGGCATCGTTGAATTTGGCACGGTCGCCGCTCCCGGTGGACCACGCCTGCGCCGCATCGACCACGTCGCGCCAGCGATCGGCACGCGCGCCCGGCCCTGCGAAAAACTGGTCGATGCGAACTGGTTCGCTAGCCATGGCTCGATCTCCTCCTACCAAGCTACGTTCAGAATTGTTTCCTGTTCGCTTGTCGTATCATCCCCTTCGCAGTGACTCTCGCGTCCTCCCGAATTGAGCCTGAATTTATAAATGTACCGCGCGTTCAAGCGCGCAAACGCGGTGCGCACGCCGCCGTCTTCGATTCAAAGTGGATGCGCATCCGCGCGCAAGCTGTAGCGTCGCAGCACGTTTTGTCGCCTGCTATCGGGGCTTCACCTGAAAATGGATCAGGGATTCCCTTGGTGTCCGGGCCGGCTCATCTAAACGGTCCAAATTCGAGCGCGGCGAATCTCAGGCGAGGTTGGTCACGTTTCGGGGTTCCGGCTGTCGATTTTTCGGGTTTGCCATGATCGTTTCATGGGCGAAATTTACTAATGTACGATCTTTGCTGCCCCAAGCTCCGGCGGGCGTTCGGTTCCGGTGACCCGCTTCGCGAGCAGCGAAGGTGACCCGTGACGCGGATTTTGATCGCGGACGACCACGAGGTAGTCCGAGCGGGTGTGCGGACGATTCTCGAGTCCCATGACGGGTGGCAAGTCGTCGCGGAGGCGGCAAACGGCAAAGACGCCATCATCAAGGCGATCGACAGCAAGGCCGACATCGCCGTCATCGATTATTCGTTGCCGATCATCAACGGCGTGGAGGTGACGCGGCAGATTCGTGCCCGCCTGCCCACGGCGGAGATTCTCATCTTCACCATGCACGACAGCGACGTCCTGGTGCGAGAGCTGCTCGAGGCGGGCGCCCGAGCCTATTTGGTCAAGTCGCAGGCCAACCAATTTCTGACCGCCGCGGTGGAATCCCTCGTCAATCACCGGCCATTCTTCACCGGCCGGGTCTCGGAACAATTGCTCGAGGCCTGTTTGACGGCGCGCCTGCGCAGCGGCGGAAACGCGCTCTCGCCGCGCGAACGGATCATCGTGCAGCTCATAGCGGAAGGCCACAGCAACAAGGAGATGGCGGCGGTCCTCAATTTGAGCGTCAAGACGGTCGAGAGCCATCGCGCGACAGCGATGCGCAAGCTCAACGTCACATCGACCGCGGGGATAGTGCGCTATGCTATCCGCAACAGGCTGGTGGAGCCCTGAGTGTTCTTCGATTCCGAAGTTCGGGCTGACTTAGGACTCGCGACACTAAAGCCGTGCCGTTTCGCTGGCTCGAACCGGCGAAAACAACCGGAAAGACTTTTCCACGAAGATAATACGCTGGTTAGTGCCAATGCTCTTTTCGACTTAAATTTGGAATTACTTCGCAATACGTTCCGCTCAGAGATTTGATCTTTCCCGGCCGAAACAAGTTACGTACCCGACCTTTCCGTGCTAGAATGCAACCGGTAGCGCATCCGGGGTATTGCCGCGCGCGAGGGTTGGTGGTGTTGTCTTCTTTATCGGGTACGGCGTCGTCAAAGCCGTCGGTCGGTTTGCGGCAGGCTCTGCGGCCGCTGCGAGGACCGGTTTTGGTCGCGCTCCTTTATTTTGCCGGGGCCGAGGCCGCGTTTTACATCGGTACCCTGTCGGATCAGATTTTTGCGCTGTTCTGGCCGCCGAACGTCATTCTGTTCTGCGCCCTGCTGCTTGCGCCCCAGCGGAGCTGGTGGAGGTATGTGGCGGCCGCGTTCCCGGCGCACATTGCCGCCGAGTTCACCGTGGGAATGCACATGCCCCAGCTGCTCGTGGCGTTTGCCACCAATTGTGTGGTGGTGTTGCCGAGCGCTTGGGCGGTGCGGCGCTTCGTCGGCGGGCCGCCGTGGTTCGGAAGTTGGCGCGCGGCGCTGCGCTATATCGTCATTACCGCCGGAGTCGGCCCCGCGGTCGCGGCGCTGGGCGGCGCGTTCGTGCCGATCATGGGCGGCGGCGCTCCTGCTGACTACTGGATTTTCTGGTCGAACTGGTACTTTGCCAATGCGCTGCCCAACCTCACGCTCGGCCCGGCCTTCCTGATCTGGTTCTCGGATGCGCGATCGGGCGGGTGGAATCCGTTACGCCGCAACGTCGAGGCGGTTGCGCTCGGCGTGGTTCTCGTAGCCGCTTGTCTTGCCGTCGCCCTTCCGGACCAGGTGGAACACGCTCTCGGTCCGACAATGTTGCTCCTGCCTCTGCCCTTGCTCCTATGGGCGGCAGTCCGGTTCGGCGAAAAAGGGGCGAGCGCGGCCATTCTGATCGTTGCGGTGATCTTTACCTGGGACGGTCTGCACGGTGGGTCCCTGTTCCCGCAACCGAACCCGGACCGCAGCCTGCTGCCACTGCAACTTTTCCTGACCGGGATGTCCATTCCCATCCTCTTGCTCGGCGCAGTCATCGACGAGTTGCGGCGGACCGAGCGAACGACCCGTGAACTCGCCGCATCGCTGATGCGGGCGCAGGACGATGAGCGGCGCCGCATCGCCCGCGACCTCCACGACAGCACCGGGCAAAACCTCATTGCCGCGACCCTCATCGCCGGCCGGATCGAACAGGCATTGCCGAAATCCGCGCGGGCGGACTTTCATCAGCTGGGAGATATGCTTCAGCAGTCGATCCGCGAAATCCGCACCGTCTCCTATCTGCTTCATCCGCCGCTGCTCGACGAAGCCGGCCTGGTGCTCGCGGTGCGCAATTTCGTCGAGGGATTCAGCAAGCGCAGCGGCATCGTCGTCGATCTTGACCTTCCGTCCGACCTGAAGCGGATGTCTGCCGAGACTGAGTTGGTGTTGTTCCGCGTCGTTCAGGAAGCGCTCACCAACGTATCGCGTCATTCGGGCAGCGCGACGGCCCTCATCCGGATCGCGCGAGAAAACGTTGCCGGCCGGGCGGTGGTGGTTTTGACCGTCGAGGATGCGGGCGGTGGCATACCGCATCTCCTCGGCATTCGCCGCCGTCCCGTTGGGACAAGGCCCGGCGCGGCCACCGGCGTCGGGTTGGCCAGCATGCGCGAGCGACTGCAGCAAGTCGGCGGGCGGCTCGACATCAAGTCCGCCGTCGGGCGCACCGTCATTACGGCGACGGCGCCGGCCGAAGCATAACCGGCAGCAAGCCGACCGGCCGCGCCCGGTCTGCAATGGATTAACCGGGCCGCCCTTGCGGCGAACCCTGAACGCATTTCAGGACAAATCCCGATTGTCGTCGCGACGGACAGAGCAGCCGCATCGCCGCTGATCGGGACTTCGCCGGCCAAGGCCCATTCCGGGGCAACCCTGAACACGTTTTAGGGCAAATACTGATTGTTCATCGTAAAACCCCGCGCCACTCTGAGCCTGCGGCAACGCGCGATGCGCCGGCGCGGCGGCGTCTGCCGTGGTGAGCATAGTCGGTAAGGGTGCACGATGTTTTCTCGCGGATCGCTTCGGGCCTATGTCCTGCTCGCGGGGGTGCTGTCGTTCGTCGCGCCGGCGCGGGCCATCGACCTCAACGGATTCTGGGCGTCGGACCCGGCTCTGTGCGACAAAATCTTTATCAAGAAGGGAAAGAAGGTCGTATTCTCGGAGCTATCCGACCTTTACGGCAGCGGCTTCATTATCGACGGAAACAATATCCGTGGGAAAGTCGCCCGCTGCACGATCAAATCGCGCAAGGAAAACGACGACGCGCTGATTCTGTCGGCAACCTGCTCGACCATCATTGCGCCGCAGGACTTGGAGTTCAGTTTAAAGACGGTCGACGACAACACCGTCGCCCGGCTGATACCCGGATCGTCGGCGATGCGGGTCAATTTCCATCGCTGCCGGCCGTAGTCGAGCCGGGACGTGACAGAGTACAGCGGGAGCAACCGTAGGCACTGAGGAGACCGGTCGGTCGGGTGGCCGTGGAAACAAAGGGCGAGGTCATAGGCGGTAACACCACGCGACCGGCGCCGATGTGGCTCGCGTGGTTTCCGCCTGCGCAGTGGCTGCGGGAATACCGCGCCGATCTCCTTCCCGGCGATGTCGTCGCGGGCGTCACGCTCGCCGCCTACGCCATCCCGGTTTCGCTGGCCTATGCCACGCTCGCCGGGCTTCCGCCCCAGGTCGGCGTCTACGGATATTTGCTCGGCGGCCTCGGCTACGCGCTGCTCGGCTCCTCGCGCCAACTGGCGATCGGCCCGACCTCCGCCATCTCGCTCATGATCGCCGGCACGGTCGCGGAAATGGCGGGTGGCGACGCCGTGCGCTACGGGCAGATCGCAAGCCTCGCCGGCTTTACCGTGGCCTTGCTGTGCCTGCTGGCGTGGGCGCTCCGCTTGAGCGCACTGGTCAAGCTGATCAGCGACAGCATTCTCGTCGGTTTCAAGGCCGGCGCCGGGTTGACCATCATCATGACCCAGTTGCCGAGCCTGTTCGGCATTGCCGGCGGCGGGCATAACTTTTTCGAACGCGCCGTGCTGCTGGCCGGGCAGTTGGGCGGCATCAACGTGGTCGTGCTTGCGATCGGCGGCATTGCAATCGCGTTGCTGTTGTTCGGCGAACGCTGGCTGCCGGGAAAGCCGGTCGCGCTGGCCGTCGTTGCCGTCGCGATTCTCGCCTCTACCGTGCTGGGACTGGCCGCCCTTGGCGTTGCCACCACGGGGCAGATTCCCGCCGGCCTTCCAACCCTTGCCGGACCGGCGCTGCGGCTGCGCGACGTCGAAGGGATCGTCCCGCTCGCCGCCGGATGTTTGCTGCTCGGTTATATCGAAGGCGTGTCCGCCGCCCGCACCTTCGCGGAGAAACACGGATATCCGCTCAATCCCGGCCAGGAGCTGCTCGGCCTCGGTGCCGCGAACTTGGCGGCGGCGCTCGGCCACGGTTATCCGGTGGCGGGCGGACTGTCGCAAACCGCCGTCAACGACCGGGCGGGCGCGCGCACGCCGCTCGCCCTCGTCTTTGCGTCGATCACGCTCGCCCTCTGCCTGCTGTTCCTCACCAATCTGCTCGACGATTTGCCCAAGGCGGTCCTGGCGGCGGTCGTTCTCGCTGCCGTCTACCGCCTCGTCGACGTTCCCGCGCTCTTGTACATGTGGCGGGTGAGCCGGCTCGACTTCTACGCCGCCGTAATCGCGCTCGCCGGCGTGCTGTTGCTCGGCATCCTGCAGGGAATTTTGCTCGCGGCGGCGGCCTCCATCCTGCTGCTGCTGATGCGCGCGTCGCAGCCGCACGTGGCCTTCCTCGGACGCCTACCGGGCACCACGCTTTATTCCGACCTCGAGCGCAATCCGCAAAACGAGCCATTGCCCGGCGTGATCGCGTTCCGTCCGGAAGCCTCGCTGACCTACATCAACGCCGACGTCGTTATCGAGGCGGTGTTACGCCGCTTCGCGGCGGCGGAGCCCGCGAGCATCCGCCTCGTGGTATGCGACCTCTCGGCCTCGCCCTACCTCGACCTTTCCGGTTCGCGCGGGCTGCATGAATTGCATAAGCAGCTCGCCCTGCGCGGGGTCGCGCTGCGCGTCGTCGGGGCGCGCGCCCGCGTGCGCGATCTGCTGCGCGCCGACGGACTTGCTGACAAGATCGGCCGGTTCGATCGCGTCACCACGCTCGATGCCGTGCTCAGCGATGCCGCGGTGGCCGGCGTTCAGCCGATCGACCAGACCAACGTGTAACGGAGAACCTGCGTCCGGAAACTTCACGCGAACGGCGAAAGCCTCGCAAAAGGAGCCTTGCGTCATGACCACTGCCGCACTGCCTGCTCAACCCGTGCAACAATTCTGGTGGATCGCCCTGCTCCAGGGCATCTGCGCGATCATCATCGGCGCCCTGCTGGTGGCCGAGCCCGCCGAGACCTTCCTGGCGCTGATACCGTTGATCGGCATCTACTGGCTTGTCATCGGCATCCTCACGCTGGTGCGGATGTTCATCGATCGTTCCGTTCCCTGGATATTGTTGCTGCTGACCGGGATCATCGGCGTGCTCGCGGGCATCGCCGTCCTGCGCCACCCGATGATGGCGGCGATCTTGATTCCCACGGTGCTGGTCATCGTGCTCGGGGTTCAGGGGCTCATCATGGGCATCTTGGAGATCATCGAAGGTTTCAAGGGCGGCGGCGCCTGGTCCTTCATCCTCGGCGTGATCAACATCCTGGTCGGCCTGCTGCTGCTCGGCCGCCCCATGGCGGCCGCGCTCGCCGTGCCGCTGGTATTCGGCATCCTGCTGCTGGTGCAGGGGGTGGCGCTTCTGATCTGGGCGTTCCGTGTCCGGTCCGCGTAACGCATGAGCCGATTTTTCCGCGCGCTCGCGCCCTGCCTCGCCGTGATCCTGTTGGGAGTCGGCGCAGGCAGCGCGAGCGCCCAGCCGCTGAGCCTCTATCAGGACGAAGCGCAGGCGCGCCTGCACTGCGGGGGCGACGCCGTCGTCTGGCTCGACTTCCACACACGGCGCTACTACGCGTCCGGGCAGGCGCGCTACGGACGCGGGCGCCACGCCGTCTTCACCTGCCGGAGCCAAGCACGCCGGAGCGGATATCGCCGCTCGATCTTCGGCCGCCGCTAGAGCGTTCCATGAAGGCGGTTCTCGATCATCCCTTCCTTTTATTCTTCGTTACGGTCGTCATCCAATGGGGCGCGGCGTACGCCGGCGACTTCATCCGGCGACGCGTGGCGGCGCCCGCGGAGGATAAGCGGGTCGACTTCGACCTCGTCCGCGCCGCGACCTTGACGCTGCTCGGGCTCATCATCGGATTCACCTTCCAGATGGCGGTCAGCCGCTACGACCAGCGCAAGACCTACGAACGGGAGGAGGCAAACGCGATCGGCACGGAATTTCTTCGCGCCGACCTGCTGCCGGTCGAAGATGCGGACAAGGTGCGGGAGTTGTTGAGCAAATATATCCAGCAGCGCGTGCTGTTCTATACGGTCGATGATGCGGCTCAGTTGGCGCGGATCGACTCAGAGACCACCGATCTCCAGAACGCGCTTTGGCAAACGGTGAGCCGCGCCGCCAACGCCAAACCGACGCCGCCGATCGCGCTCGCCGTTGCCGGCATGAACGACGTGCTCAATGCCGAGGGATACACCGAGGCCGCGTGGCGCAACCGCATCCCGCTCGCGGCGTGGGGGCTGATGGCCCTGATTGCCGTCGCCGCCAACCTGATCCTCGGCTTCGGCGATCGTCAAACCGACGCGTTCCTGCTGCTCGTCCTGCCGGTCGTCATATCGATAGCGGTCTTTCTTATCGCCGACATCGACAGCCCGCGCGGAGGCGTCATCCGCGTGCCGCCGCAGAATTTGATCGCGTTGTCGAAGAGCTTGTCGGCCGGGCGCTGAAGCGTAATGGTTTTGGAAACGTCATCACTCTCTAATCGTCAATCTTATCGTCGGGAAGATATTGCTCGTGCCACAAAGCGTTGAGAATGCCGCACACGCAGGCGAAGCCGACCCCGAGTATCCAGGCAAAGTACCACATGGGCGCCCTCAATACATGCTGGAGGAATTGCGCTCGACCTGGTCGACGCTCACCGCCCCGCGCAGCGCGCGAAAGACGATGGCGGTGTAGATGAGTACGATCGGCAGGAACAACAGCGTCGCCAGCAGCATCACGAACAAGGTGAGGCGGCTCGACGAAGCGTCCCAAACGGTCAGGCTTGCGCCCGGCGCGACGTTCGACGGCATCAGGAACGGGAACATGCTCACGCCGGCGGTGGCGATGATGCCGAAGATGCCGAGCGCGCTCGCGATGAAGGCGAGGCCGCGCCGTCGGAGCACGGTCAACAGCAGCGCCAGCAGCGGGCCGGCGAGGCCGAGGCAAGGCGCCGCAATCGTCCAAGGGTGCGCCGCGTAGTTGGCGAGCCATTGGCCGGGCTGGCGCGCCACGGTCTTGAGCAGGGGATTCGACGGCCCCTCGGTCATCACCGGACTAGTGATGGCGTAACCGTCGATCCCGAGCCAGACCCACACGCCGCCTGCTGCAAACAGCACGACGGTCAGCAGCGCGCCGATCGTGACGAAGCCACGTGCGCGCTCGGCGACCGTGCCCTCTGTCTTGAGCGTGAGATAGATCGCCCCGTGGGTGGCGAGCATCGCCGCCGAAAGCACGCCGCAGAACAAACCGAGCGGATTGAGCAGTTCGAACAATCCGCTTCCTTCGTAGATCACCCGCAGGTCGGACTCGATGTGGAACGGAACGCCCTGCAGCAGGTTGCCGAACGCCACGCCGAACACCACGCTCGGCACGAGCCCGCCGGCGAACAGCGCATAGTCCCAGAACGCCCGCCAGCGCTCATCGTCGATCTTGCCGCGGAAGTCGAAGCCGACCGGACGCAGGATCAGCGTCGCCAGCACCAGGAACATGGCGATGTAGAAGCCGGAGAACGAGGTGGCGTAAACCGGCGGCCAGGCCGCGAATATCGCGCCGCCGCCGAGAATGAGCCAAACCTGATTGCCTTCCCAGAACGGGCCGATCGCGTTGAGCATGACGCGCCGTTCGACGTCGCGACGCGCCACGTAGGGCAGCAGCATCGCCACGCCGAGATCGTAGCCGTCCATGATGGCGAAGCCGATCAGCAGCACCCCGAGAAACAGCCACCAAATGACGCGAAGGACTTCGAAGTCGACCGGGACCGTCACGATCGCCTCCTCTATTCCGCAGGCATCGGCGCGGGTTGCGGCGACACATGAGAACCGCCAAGCGCCTTGACCGGTCCCATGCGGATGTACTTGAGCATCAGCATGACGTCGACGACCAGCAGCGCCGAATAGAACAGGACGAAGCCCGTCAGGGTAAACAGCACCTGCCCGGCCGACACCGACGACACCGCGAGAAACGTCGGCAATACGCCGTCGATTGCCCACGGCTGGCGACCGTATTCCGCGACGACCCAGCCTAGTTCGGCCGCGATCCAGGGCAGCGGCAGCGACCAGAGCATCACGTACTGCAGCCAGCGGCGCGAGAAGTTGCGGTGCGAAGCGTCCCAGAAAATGAAGACGAACAGCGCGATGAAGTAGAACCCGAGCCCCACCATGATGCGGAAGCTCCAGAACAGCGTGCCGATGTCGGGCACGGTATCGGCCGCCGCCTTGGCGATCGTGGCCGCGTCCGCCGTGCGCGGGTCGGCGACGTGGCGCTTGAGCAGGAGTGCGTAGCCGAGGTCGGACACATGCTCGCGCAGGCGCGCCGCGGCCTCGCTGTCGCCGCGGTTCGCCTTGAGCCGTTCCAGCGCGTCATAGGCGATCAGGCCGTTACGGATGCGCTCGCCGGCATGCGCCACCAAATCGTCGATCCCGGGAATCTCCTGGTTGAACGAGCGCGTCGCGATGATCCCGAGCACCCAGGGGATGCGGATGGCGTAGCGCACCGTACGCTGCGCGGCGTCGGGAATGCCGACCAAATTGAAACCCGCGGGCGCCGGCTCGGTCTCCCACATCCCTTCGATGGCGGCGAGCTTCATCTTCTGGTTTTCCGACACCGTGTAGCCGCTCTCGTCGCCGAGAACGACCACGCACAGCGCCGCCGCCAGCCCGAACGCCGACGCCACGATGATCGACCGTTTGGCGAACGCCTGAAAACGGCCCGCGAGCAGATAATATGACGAGATCGCGACCACGAAGATCGATCCGGTCACGTAGCCGGCGCCGACGGTGTGCACGAATTTCGCCTGGCCGACGGAATTGAAGACCAGCTCCCAGAACGAGGTGAGCTCCATCCGCATGCTGTCGGGATTGAAAACCGCACCGGTCGGATGCTGCATCCAGCCGTTCGCGATCAGGATCCACAGGGCGGAGAGGTTGGAGCCGATCGCGACCAGCCACGTCACCGTGAGATGGCCGAGCTTCGACAGGCGATCCCAGCCGAAGAAAAACAGCCCGACGAAAGTCGATTCGAGGAAGAACGCCATCAGGCCTTCGATCGCCAGCGGCGCGCCGAAAATGTCGCCGACGTAATGCGAGTAGTAGGCCCAGTTGGTGCCGAACTGAAATTCCATGGTGATGCCGGTAGCGACCCCCATGGCAAAATTGATACCGAACAATTTTCCCCAGAACCTGGTGATATCGCGCCAGATCTGCCGGCCGGTCATCACATAGGCGCTTTCCATGATAGCGAGCAGGAACGACAGACCGAGGGTGAGCGGGACGAACAGGAAATGATAGAGAGCGGTTGCCGCGAACTGCAGCCGCGACAGGCCGACGGGATCGAAATCGAACATGGTCAGCGCCCCACTTCCTGCTGCGGGATGGATGGGCCGAGCAGACGCGCCGTCAGCTCCGCACCGACGGGCGCTTCCGCGCGGCCCGCAAGCATGAAGGTTCCGATGCAGGCGATGGCGATCAGCTTGATGAGGAACACCGCCACGAGCGCCTTGGCGAGCGGCGTTTGCGGCCGCACGGCCGCGTCCAGGAAAGCCCCGAGTGACGCCAGGACCGCGTTCAACGGATATCCCCGCAAGCAATCTCTTGCTCGACCCGGATGAACGGCTCTTTGCCGGTCGATGGTGTACCTTCCGCGCCGTGCACGCAAGGGGTCCGAAAGAACAGGACAATGCCCAAATTCGCGATTGCGCGTGAACTCGCAGGCGCCGGCGAGCTGCCGAGGCAGGAGCCAGTACCGGATCGAAGGATTGACGCCCAGCCGTGAGCCGGAGCCTTACGGGTCTGCTCCGGCGGTCCCGGCTCCCGCGCCGACGATCATGCTTTTCCGAAAAGGCGAAGGGCCGCTTCCGGAAAGCGGCCCTTCGTGCCCCGAAGGGTTACGGAGCTTGATCGTTAGATTCAGGAAGCCGCGGCTTCAACGATCAGTATCTCGCGACGACCGGGCTACCCCAGTTGAACAGATAGTTGATGCCGAACTTCACCATCTGGACATTGTGGTTGCTGGTGATCGTGTCGCCGGCGAGAGCCGGGAACACGGTTCCCGGCACCACAAAGGTCCGACCGGGAAGCCCTATGTAGTCATACTCGAATTTGGCCGTCCAGTTGTTGGTGAAGGCGTACTCGATGCCGGCGCCAACCATCCACCCGCTGGCAGTATTGCTGGTGTTGCCGACGAACGCCGCGCCCGTCGTCTGGTCGATGACTGTGAAGCCATTGTTGCCGACCCATCCGCCGCCGACCTTGCCGTAAAACAGGGCGTGATCAACGCCGTAGCCAAACCGCGCCGCAAGCGTGGCGATTCGGGTGTCGTTGGAGGTCAAGGAGATGACGTCACCGGGCGCGGAAAACCGACAGGAACGACAACCGTGCGGCCGTTACCGTTGTTGCCAACCCAGTCGAAGTCGCCTTCGACCCCGATCACGAAGCCGGGATTGCTGAATTGATAGTTGCACCCGATTTGACCGCCGCCGATAAATCTGCCGTCGCTGGTGTTGCCCCAACTCAGGCCGAACAAGCTGTCGGTCCAGTTGCTTTGGGCCCAAGCGCCGCCGATGTTGCCGCCGAGATAGCACCCCGACCAGCTGAAGGCCGGAGGCAGGTAGACCGGCGCCGGCGGCGCCTTTACGGGTAGATCAGCCGCGCCGGCAAAGCCCGTGCCGAGGGCAAGCAGGGCGGCACCTGCGATGAGTGCCTTTTTCATGGTGTGTCCCCAAGTTCCCGAATACGCGCGACCCGCGCGCGACCAAAACAGCCAACGGGTCCGCTCGATCTTGACGAGTAAGCTATGATTCGCCGCTCTCACAGGTTAAATCACAATTAGCGGGCGAGATTCTGATACGGCGTGTCTTTCGTGTCACAGTTGAATGGGCATCAATCAATAAAGTCATCTCTGAAGCACTAAGAGTCTTTCGAAAGAACATAATTGCCTTGAAAAAGACAAAACAAATAATGGATCGTTAGCTGTGGTCGGCGCGGCGGCGCGGTTTCACGTTGGCGAGGTGTAAAAAGATCGACGGAACAACAATCACACCATCACGGCGATTAAACAGCTTTGTAATGTAGATTAAGAATAAAATTCTCCGTCGCGGCGGCAATTGTATAGCCCTTGATGCGTTCGCTTTCGCCGCGCAGTGCCGCCTCTACGACGAAGCGCAGAAATGCAATCAATTGCGGAGAGTGCCGGAAGATCTCGCTTCCCGTTATCTTGTCGAGCGCGGCTTTGACTTCGCCGAGACCCGGCTCGTCTTTACCTCCCCAGGAAGACATTGATCTCCCGCAATCTCCTCGTGAGTCCCATATCTATCACAGTAAACTGATGTTGTTTTTATGTCCAAGGTTGGACGAACCGACCATCCGGACTGTCGGCAAAGCGAAGGGCCGCCCTCATAATTCAAGCCCAGGGGAAGAGGCCAGAATCGTCGAAGTGAAGAAGAGAAGCTTTGACGATCAGTATCTCGCCATCACCGGCCACCCGCGTTGAACAGGTAGTCGATGCCGAACTTCACCATTTGGACGTTGGGGTCACTGGTAATCATGTCGCCCTCCGGCCGCCTCTCGGACTCGGCGGTTACCCCTTACTTTTTCGGGCCGGGGATGCACCGTGCCTGAAATTGATCGTCTCGGTGGCCATCGAGATTCTCGACGGCTGCTTTGGCGGCTTGGCAGACCTCTAAGGATGGGTAACCCGGAATGCTCGTAATCCCCGTCGGTTGTCCACTACCAATTAGAGTCGTGATGATAAGGATCCAGGTCTCCATTGCAGCCTCCTTTGAGGGTGGTGCAGGTGATCCATTCTTGCACGTGCGTATGTCAGATCATTATCTCAGTCCGAAAGATCGTGTCTCAGACTATTCTTCGATCGCACCTTTACGCGCTCGAGTGATCAACGTAAGAAAGCCCAATATCACGTCTCCCGCCACCCAGGCGAGCAGCAGTACCAAAACCTTTGTTGCTGCACCGAACCCGACGAGCCCCCTGGCAAGCGCGGTTTCCGCAGCCGCTAGGATGTCGCCGGACTGTGCGATCACGGTGATTATCGCGATCAGCATGACGAGGTTAAATAAGTAGAACACGATTTCGAAGGACGAGCCGACTATCCCGCGATGAAAATGTACAATCCTGGTCATCGTCACCCCCTGCCGAACTAGGTGAAGCCAAGCCTGCCACCTTGCGGATTAAAGAAAAAGGGCCGCCCTCGGGGAGCGGCCCTTCCGTTTGCCCCGGAGGGGACCCGCGGGGCTTTGGTCGCCGAAGCGAAAGCCCGGGGAAGCTTCGACGATCAGTATCTCGCGACCGCCGGGCCACCCGCGTTGAACAGGTAGTTGATGCCGAACTTCACCTCTTGGACGTTGTGGTTGCTGGTGATCACGTCGCCGGCGAGGGCCGGGACGAACGTTCCGGGCAGCACGAAGCTGCGGCTCTGGAGGCCGATGTAGTCATACTCGACCTTCGCCGTCCAATTGTTGGTGAAGGCGTACTCGATGCCCGCTCCAACAAGCCAGCCGCTCGCGGTGTTGCTGTTGGTGCCGACGAACGCTGCGCCCGTCGTCTGGTCGACGACCGTGAAGCCGTTGTTGCCGATCCAGCCGCCACCGAGCTTGCCGTAGAACAGCGCGCGATCAACGCCGTAGCCAAACCGCGCCGCAAGCGTCGCGATCCGCGTGTCGTTGGAGGTCAGATTGATGACGTCGCCGGCTCGCGGAAAGCCAGCCGGGATCGTAACCGTACGGCCATTACCATTGTTCCCAACCCAGTCGAAGTCCCCTTCGACGCCGACCACGAAGCCGGGGTTGTTGAACTGGTAGTTACATCCGCCCTGGATACCGCCGATAAACCGGGTATCGCTGGTGTTGCCCCAATTCAGGCCGAACAGGCTGTCGTTCCAGTTGCTCTGGGCCCAGGCGCCGCCGATGTTGCCGCCGAAGTAGCACCCCGTCCAGCTGAAGGCCGGAGGAGGCACATAAGGCGGTGCCTTCACGGGTAGATCAGCCGCGCCAGCAACGCCCGTCCCGAGCGCAAGCATGGCGGCCCCTGCGATGAGTGCCTTTTTCATGGTGTCCCCACTTTCCCGAATGGGCGCCACCCCGCGCCCGACCAAGCCGGCCCGAATGGGCCGCCTCTGGTCAAAAGATACGCGTGATTCGTTGCTATCATAGGTTAAATCGCACTTGCCGAGCAAAGTTCTGGCGAAGCGTGTCTTGCGTGCAACAGTTTAACTGATAGAGATCAAATACTGTCTCTAAAAGCAAAGAAAAGCCGCAGAAAAGACAGAACAGATAACAATTCGGAATAGGCCGCATTCGCTTATGGGGAATACCCTTAGGTACTAATACTTAATCACGTCGGGAGTAGTACCTAACCAATAAGAATAATAGTCCCCGCAACCATTGCTGCAACAGGATAACACGCGTGAGGGTGAGTTCGTCGATGAAAATCAGCGACGAAGGGCGCTGCATTGATGCCATGCTTCGGCATCTTGGCTGCGGCCACGACCTACACGATTTTCCCGGTACCCCGACCGAAAAGGTCGCTCTTGTTCGAATAGCCGGTACCCGCCGGCTGATTGCATGGCAGAAAGCGCGCGTTCGGTATGAATTGACCGCATTAGGCTGGGATAGACTGATGCCGTCGCGCCGGTTTGGCGTTGGATCGCTTGTGATGAGTGCGGCCTCAGGAGGAGCAGTAGGTGCCATTGCGTTGGCTATTTTATGGTTGCCGGGCGATCCATCGCACCCTTCCGTCCACAGGCATTCGTCGGCGTCGATTTCCAGGGTGGAAAAACCGTATCTGCTGCAAGCTTCACATTCAGCCGAGGTGCCTGCACCGAGGCTCGATCCGCTGCCGGTGACAAATGTGTCGCAGGATGCTGTTGCGGTTGCAGCTGAACCGGACCCTGACGAGGTGAGCAGGGCCACCGATCGCCCCGCAGCGGACCCGCCAAGGGCGGAGGTGCCTCTGAGCGCGGTCAAAGAGACCGAGGTGAAGAAATATCGCCGTAAAGCGGCACATCACCGCCGAAGAGAGCACGGCCGCACGTGGGCCCGTGCCGATCGCTGGCGCGCTCAGAGCACCAGGTATGCAGGCTATGGCGGGTGGTTAGGCTACAGATAATCGCGGCGTGCAGGTTGCAGGTGTCTGTACTTGGATTGTCGGAATGCGGTGTTGAGGAGGCCGTCTAGCAAAAGGAGCAACTAATGATTCGATTGATCGCCGTTTCGTTTGCCCTGGCCTTGGCTTCAGCTGCACAGGCTACGCCGCCCGTCCAGCTTGCCCAGCCGGACGCAACGGTCACGCAAATCCGCGAAGCATGTGGAGCGGGCATGCGCCGCACCGCCGGGGGGGTCTGCGTGAGAACCCGCAGTCATTATCGCGGCGCGTATGCGGGGCCGGCCCGCCGTGCCGTCCGCAGGTGTGCCGCTGGAGTGACTTGCTGACGCAGTTGGGAAATTGAGGGACGCCGGCTCGCCTTCGGCGGTTAGGTCGGCGCTCCTTTCTCTTTAGGATCGACGGTACCGCGGTGGCTTTGCCGGCGCGAACGGATGAGTACGCCGACTTGGCTGCCATCGCAGTGACTGCTGTCGGGCCCGGACAGGCTGCGGCATCGCTCAGGTGAATCGTGACCCGGATTCTGATCGCCGACGACCACGCAGTAGTACGAGTATGGCTTCATCGGACTGGGCAGCCGGAGCTTTACGCTGCCCGGAGTTGTGATCCCGGCGCTTGCCGGCGACACGATCACCAGCAACCACAATGTCCAGGAGGTGAAGCTGGGGATCAACTACTTGTTCAACTGGGGCGGCCCCGTGGTCGCGAGATACTGATCGTCGAAGCTTTATCTTCTTCGCTTCGGCGTTCAGGCCCCGGTTCCCCTGCCGGGCAGACAACGGGCCGCTCGCTCTGAGCGGCCCTATCTCTATCGGACCTAAGTATCGTCTCGGCCCAGGAGGGCTTAGTTGAGTACTTGATGGCGCAGGACTCTGCTGTGCGGCGCGATGTCCGATAATGGGTCAACATGCGAAATACTCGCAGTGAGCATTGATCGTCCGTTATGCGGTCCGCAACCAGCTGATCGCGCCGTAGAGAGCGCGGGCGCTATGTGGACGCGCCGTTGACGCCGAGCGCTCGGACAAAACAGGTGTGGCGGAGAGTCGCTCCGCCATCGCCCGGCCCTTCCGGTGTGCGCGCCGCCTGTGATGTTAGCGGCGACCGACGCGGTTCACGCCGCCATTGACATTTCCACGATGATGGACGCCGTGACCGTGACGTACCGCGGCACGTGCTGCAGGACGTGCGACGAGCCGAACGCCAGGCCTTGCCACGCAATTCGCCGGATAATCGATGTATGTACAGTACACCACAGCCTGCGCTGGCTCAGGAGTCAGCACCGCGATCCCTCCGACTACGCTCATCAAAGCGGCAGATAACGTCAGGACATATTTCATTGCCAGTCCTCCTACTCGACCAATCGGTAGGAACAGCATGCACCGACGACTTGAACCAGGCCACTACACTTTTCGGCTAAGTATTCCCCCTGATAGGCGGTTAAGGTTTTCCCTGATAATACCCTGGCGGCAAATCATGAGACCTTCCCGCGCGAAAAAGGCGTTGGCCTAAGCACAGCGTGCTGGGCCATCGCGCTTTATTTGATGCTCATCCAGGATTAGGTCGCGGGTGAACCGTCACGTCTTTCGTGGCAACACGTTGGGCTCGCGGCGCGAGGCGCATCGTGCTACCGTTAGCCTGTCTTCCTCCCTGGAAGACGATTTCTCCCTCGGCCCGCCGGAGGTCCTCCTTCCACTAACCCCCGGCGGGTCTCTTACCTCGCAGCGATGACACCCCTTGTCGGGAACTTCGCGGGTTCATAAGTGGGCCATAGTGGCCGAGCGCACCAGCGGCCTTCCTGCGGACGTGGCAGGGCATCGCGGAGCTGATCATCGCTCGATCTACTCGACTGTTTGTCTGATCGCTATGGGCACGGCGTAGGGTACAAACAACATCAACCCAAATTTGTGAGTCCGATCAACGGACTTCGGATGATGAACCCTCCGCCGAGGTGGGGGAAAGCCGCGCCGGTGGCGGCGACCTCGGGCAGTCTCGTCGAATTTCATTTGACCCTAAACCGCGCTTGCCGCCCGCCGTCGAGTCGACATCGGTCTCGACCTCGGCCCCCGAGCTGGCAGCAGCGCGTCATCGCCACTTCGGGGCTAAGGCGTGTCTGGGCTTGTTTTCGGCATCATCTGCATAGCGGTTTGGGCGCTCGCCTTTTACTTCATTCTTCGCGACGTTGAGGCCGGTCGCTCGCGGCCTTGACTGTGTATTCTTATAATGAGTATTCTTAAATGCGTATTCTTATATAGAGAGAGCGGCCAAATTGGCCGGTCAGAGCCGGCGCTCTCGCCTCCGGGCGCTCCGCGGAACAGTGAGATGCAGCCGGTATAGGTTAGTTTTTCCAAGCCCGCGTTGGACAATTTCGAGCAAGCGCGACGCATTTGGGGCGAAGCGGACATGCACCGGCAGCCAAGATCAGTTGAATCGGTCGGAAATGAACCCACACCGGACATTCGGACGGTGCGGGGTGCCTGAATCGAAACACAGCGATCAGCTGGTTGCGGACCGCATAGCGGACAATCGCTGCGGTCGAGGCGACGTTGAGCTTGCGCATCGCCGTCGCGCGATGGCTTTCGATCGTCTTGACGCTCAGATTAAGAATCGCCGCCGTCTCCTTGTTACCGTGGCCTTCCGCAATGAGCTGCACGATCATCCGTTCGCGCGGGGACAGCGCGCCTCCTCTGCCTCTGCCCCGGTATGCCGTCAAACAGGCATCAAGCAAATGTTGCGAGATGCTTCTGGTGAAGAAGGGTTTGTGACTAGCGAGCGATTCCACGGCAGCGATGAGATATCGCTTGGCCTCCGACTTGAGCAAATAGGCTCGGGCGCCCGCCTGCAGTAGCTCTCCCACCAGCACATCGCTGTCGTGGACGGTAAAGATCATGATTTCCGTCTTGGGGAGGCGCGCACGAATCTGACGCGTCGCCTCGACGCCGTTCATTATCGGCATGCAATAGTCCATGATCACGATGTCCGGCTGGCTGGCCAGCGCTTTCGCGATCGCTTCCTTCCCATCTGCCGCTTCGGCGACCACTTTCCATCCGGGCCTTGCTTCCAGGATGACGCGCAGACCCAAGCGCACGATTTCATGGTCGTCGGCAATCAGGATGCGAACCTGGCGGGCCCCCTCGACGCGGGCCGCGGCGCTCCCCGGCTGCGGCGGGGCGGCGCTATCGGCACCATGTTCCAGCATGACTTTCCCTCGCGCGTGAACCATTACCGAACATCGGTTACGGGACTGAGGGAACCTAGGATGGCGCGGGTAACGTAACGGTAGTTTGGGTGCGATTACGTGCCCTGGGGCGAAAATCCGGCCGAGCGGCGCTCGAATTACTGCCGTACCTACCCGGCCGTTACCGTTGCGCGCGATCCAGGCCGACCAAGGCGTGTCATATTTGGCCGGCCTAAAAAGCATGAAGGCGCGCCATGCCGCGTTACTACTTGCATTTCACCGACGGACGCCGTGACTGCCCGGACGCGGAAGGGTTGGAATTGCCGAACGATGCGGCTGCCCGGAAAGAAGGCAGGCTCGCGGCGCGCGACCTGGCGAGCGAACCGGCCGAAAGCGCATGGACCGTTCAGGTCATAGACGAAGCCGGCAGGCCAGTGGCGAAGCTCACCGCCACGCCTCCGTGGAAGGTGCTCTCGCTGGCGCGCGTGCTGGACAACTGGCTCAAGCGCATGTGTGGGCATCCGGACGCCCTCAGTTCACCGCCCCCATCTCCCGCAGATCGTGCACCAATCGATCCGCTAGGCCGGCTGCCGGAAAAAATTTGGCGAGGGCACGGCGCGGATCTTCGCGAAACTTCGGATAAAGCGTGACCAGCCGCTCCCTGATCTGCGCGGCCTTCTGGGGATCGTCCTTGGCCGAGAGAAGGCGCGCCACGAGGCCGAGGACGTGACGATCGCTGAAACTCAGGTTGGCATGGCGGGATGCCGTCTCCCGGTCTCCTTTCAGATAAGCGACGAGAAACAAACAAAAATCCACGAGATTGGCATTGATGACGATCTTGTTTTTGCTCGCGTCGCGCAGCAGTGCTTCCCCTTTGTCGATCTCACCGGCGAGCACCAATCGGACGCCGTGATGGTCGACCGTCATGGGGTCGAGGGGATTGAGCGAGACGGCGGTGTCGCCTTCGGCAAGCGCCGCGGCGGTTTCTCCCATCGCGTAATAGGCACTCTCCAGGGCAGCATGCGCCCAGGCGCTTTGCGGCTTGAGCGAAACCGCCCGTTGGGCCGCCTGCATGGCTCGCTCCAGGATCAGCGGATCGGACGGGCCGAAATTCAGGTCGTTGTAGAATTCGCGCACGTAGACGAAGTGGAGCATGGCAAAGGCCGGAGCGAAATTCGGATCGAGCCGGGTGATGCGCTCCAGGCAGGCGCGTACGCCTGCGTGCATGTCGATGTTGAAGTTCCAGACATATTCGACTGCATCGATCAGGCACGCGAGGCGGGGATCGAGGGCGGATTTTCCATGCTCGTGGGCGTGGATCACGCCGAACGGACCGGCAAGGCTGGTTGCTACGGCGCGCACGATGGCGTTTTGCGTCGCATCCCAATCGGTGGTCGGCGAGACGTGCTCAAACGACTGCGACCAGACTACGGTGTTGTCGTCGGTATCGAGCAGCGCAAAGGTTAGGTTCACGCTCCCGTCTGCGTTACGGTCGACCAGCTCGGTGAGCTCATATTCGTCAACGGGCTCGCGGCCGGGCGGCCTGCGCTTGTAGCTCGACTTTGTGCCGCGTACCGGGGCGCCGGAGGCGACGTTGATTTCATCGAACCGCGCCAGCGCATCGCGCATTCGGTTGCGCAGTCCCTCGAATTCGGCGGTGGACGAGGACGATGATCCGACCCCCTCGACCGAGGCGAGCGAAACGACGGGGAGAGCGTTTCCGCGGCTGAGATCCGCAGCCGCGTTTTCCGTGCGCGGCCATACAAACCAAACGGCGATACCCGAAGCGACCAAGATCAAAACAATGAGAACGCCTATTGCGGGCCAGCGCCGACCGGCGGATTGAACCGCGGTGAGCTGGCGCCACTCGGCCCACCCGCGGCGTCGCGTCTCCCGGCTGCGAAACGCGGGCACGTAACCCCCGCGCGCGATCTCGATAACGACCGGATCGGCCGCTCCGGGACCGGCGTAATAGCGTTCGAGCGCGCGCCGCAGCCTTCCCGCTTCGGTGCGCACGATCGGATCGTACTGCGGGTCGAAATCCGCACGGCGTCCGAGCGCCTCCACGGCGATCGTATAGCCCTTGATGCGTTCGCTTTCGCCGCGCAGTGCCGCCTCTACGACGAAGCGCAGAAATGCAATCAATTGCGGCGAATGCCGGAAGACCTCGCTTCCCGTTATTTTGTCGAGCGCAACCCTGATTTCATCGAGAGCTGGCTCGTCTTTGCCTGCCGGCGAAACCATTTGTCCCTCGTGACTTCAATGTATCACGGGAGCTCATGTCGTTGCATATCCGCGATCGAACCAGAGGGACGGTAACCCGCCTCATTCCGCCTGCGGCTCGCGCAGCCAGGGGACCAGGAGTTCCCACAGTACCGCCAGCACGATCGGGCCGAGAAACAAACCGCTGATGCCGGCCGCAATGGTTCCGCCGAGAACGCCTAACAGAATCACCGGCATAGGCGTGGTCAGTCCCCGGCCCATGACGAGGGGCCGCAACACGTTGTCGAGCAAGCCTACCGGTAGCAGATAACAGGTGAAAAGCAGAGCCTGCCACGGCTCCATGACGAACCAGCCCCAAATAGCCAGCGGAAGAAGCACGACCGTGGGACCGACCTGGATCATCCCGAGGATCAGGACGGCGGACGTGAACAAGCTCGAACCGGGAACGTGCGCCACGATGAGCGCGGGGCCTACCAGCAGGGCCTGCAGCGCGGAAATCCCGACCACACCAATCGATACGTTGCGGATGGTTGCCGCGGCAAGGTCCACGAGGGCGTCGCCATCCGTCGCCAATCTTCGCGCGACTTTGCGTGCCGCCTCGGCCAGCGTCGGCCCGGCCGGAAATAGGAAGCCGGCGATGACGATGGCGCCCAGGAACTTGAGAAATCCGACGCCCGCGCCTCCGGCGATCGACAGCAGCGTGCTGCCGACCGGCTCGAGGTATGGGGCAAGCTTGGTCAAGGCGCTCGTTACGTTGGTCGATGCGAGTTCCCAAAACTGATGGAGCTGTTCGCCGACCAGCGGCCAAGTCTTCACGCCCGGCGGCGGCGCCGGCAGTGACAATTTCGACAGCTGGAAGTGATCGTAAATCGCCCGCACGCTCTCGATCAGCCCCAACGTGAGCCAAGTCGCGGGACCGATCACCACCATGAGACCGAGCACGGTCACGAGAACGGCGGCGAGCCGAGGGCGCCCGCCGAGGCGAACGGATATCCATTTGAATAGCGGGTAGAGCGCGACTGCGAGCACCACGCTCCAAACCATGATGGAAATAAACGGCAGCAGGAGGATGACGCACGCGTAGAGGAGAAGGCCGAGCGCCGCTATCCGCAGCACCGGCTCGACCGCGAACGGAGCAGCGAAGTCGCGAGCCGGCGCAGGGGTGGTGCCGGCAACCGGACCTTCGTGAGTCGATTTTGAATCGTCGGAGGTCATGGTGAGAATCCGAACGCCGGCAGAATTGAGTATTCAGCCGGCGACGACAAGGACGACGATCGTGCCCCACGTGGTGAGCAGGATATTGGCGATCGGATAGGCCGGCGTATAGCCCGCCTGTCTTACTCCGCCGCAGGGCTCGGCGCGGGCAGCGGGTCGGGTTCGCCGTGCGCGGGGTCGATGGGGGCCTGCTCCTTATGCGGGCGAGCGGCCGGCCGCAGCCGCTCGCGCACGGCCTGGAAGCTCACGTAGAGCGGCGGGATCGCGAAAATGCCGATGAACGACGCGAAGATCATGCCGCCGAACACCGGCGTGCCGACGTCGCGCCGCGCCAGCTCCGAGGCGCCGGTGGCGATCACCAGCGGCCACAGACCGAGGATGAAGGCGAACGAGGTCATCATGACCGGACGGAAGCGCAGTCGCGCGCCCTCGGTCGCCGCCTTGAGCAGCGGAACGCCTTTCTCCCGCTGTTCCTTGGCGAACTCGACAATGAGGATGCCGTTCTTCGCCGCCAAGCCGATCAGCACGACCATGCCGATCTGGGCGTAGAGATCGAGCGTCAACTTGGTGAAGACGAGGGCCGTGAAGGACCCCAGGATGCCGATCGACACCGAGAGCAGCACCGGGACCGGAATGGTCCAGCTTTCGTACAAGCCGACCAGGAACAGATAGGCGAACAGCACGGCGAACCCGAGGATGATCGGCGTCTTGCCCTCGGCGCGTTTCTCCTGGAAAGCGGTGTCGGTCCACTCGCCGGCGTAGCCGGCGGGAAGGGTCTTGGCGGCGACCGCCTCCATCGCCTTGAGCGCCTGGCCGGAGGAGACGCCGGCAGCCGGTCCGCCCTGGATCGTCACCGCGCGCAGGTTGTTGTAGCGGATCAGCGCCGGCGGCCCGACGGCGAGCCGCGCTTCCGCCAGGCTGCGTAGCGGGATCATGTTGCCCTGCGCGTCGCGCACGTTGATGCGATAAATATCGTCCACGCGCGCGCGGTCGGAGGCCTCCGCCTGCACGTTGACCTGCCAGCGGCGGCCGAAAAGGTTGATGTCGTTGACGTACAGACCGCCGAGCGAAGCCTGCAGCGCCTGAAACACGTCGCTCAACTGCACGCCCAGTATCTGCACCTTGTCGCGATCGATATCGAGAAAGACCGACGGGTTGGTGGCCGAGAATGTGGTGAACACGCGATTGAGCTGCGGGTCCTGGTTCGCCGCCACGGTGAGCCCGCGCACGACCTGCGCCAGCGCCTTCGGGTCGCCTCCGCGCAGATCTTGGAGCACGTAGGCAAAGCCGCCGCCGGTGCCGAGCCCGATGATGGGTGGCGGGGCCAAGGGTACGACCGAGGCGCCCTCGATCTGACGCAGCTTAGGCGCGAGGCGCGCGATCACCGCGGGCGCGCCCAGCGCGCGGTCCTTCTTGCGCTCGTCGAACGGTTTCAGCGTAACGACGGCAAAGGCGGCATTGGACGCGGAATAATTGTCGATGAAATTGAGCCCAATCACCGAGGTGTAATCTGCAACCGCTTCTTCCTCTTTGAGGATCGCCTCGGTCTGCCGGATCACTTCCGACGTGCGCCCGACCGAGGCCCCACCCGGCAGCTGGGCGACGACAAACAGCGCGCCCTGGTCGTCCTCCGGCAAGAAGCCGGTCGGCGTGACCTTCGCCAGGCCCACGACGCCGGCCCCGGCCACCGCCACCATGACCAAGCCGATGACCGCGAGCCGCACGATGCGGGCGACCGCCGCGCCGTAGCGGTCGCGCACGAAATCGATCGAGCGCATCACATAGCCGATCGGGCCGCGGCGCGGGCCGTGATGCGGACGCAACAGCACGCCGCACAGCGCCGGCGAGAGCGTGAGCGCGTTGATGGCGGAGAGGAACATCGACACCGCCACCACCACCGCGAACTGCCGGAACAATTCGCCGGAGATGCCGGGGATGAAGGCGACCGGCACGAACACCGAGAGCAGCACCAGGGTGATGGCGACGATCGGCGCGGTGATTTCCGCCATGGCACGCTTGGCCGCTTCGCCGGGCGTGAGCTCGGGATGTTCTTCCATCACGCGCTCGACGTTCTCGACTACGACGATCGCGTCGTCCACCACGATGCCGATGGCAAGCACCACCGCGAGCAGGGAGACTGTATTTGCAGAATAGCCGATTGCCAGCAGCGCCACGAAGGTGCCGATCAGACTCACCGGCACGGCGAGCGTCGGAATCAACGTGGCGCGGATGCTGCCGAGGAACAGATAAACCACGATGACCACGAGCACGAACGCCTCGAGCAGCGTCTTCTGCACCTCGTGGATCGTGTCGGTGACGAACACCGTCGGATCGTAGGTGACTTTCCAGGCGAGATCGTCGGGGAAGCCCGTTTGCAGTTCCTCGATTTTAGCGCGGACCGCCTTGAGCGTGCTGATCGCGTTGGCGCCGGGGCTCTGGTACATGGCGATCGCCGCCGCAGGCCCGCCGTTGAAGCGCGTCTCGCGGTCGAGATTGGCGGCGCCCAAGTCGATGCGCGCAACGTCGCCGAGGCGCAGCACCGAGCCGTCCGGGTTGGTGCGCACGACGATGTTCTCGAAATCCTTGACCGAGGTCAGCCGGCCCTTGGTCTGGATGTTGAGCTGGAGCTGCTGGTCGTTGGAAATCGGCCGCGCCCCGATGCGCCCGACCGCCGCCTGCACGTTCTGCGCCTTGATCGCATTGACGATGTCGCCGCTCGTCAGGTTGAGCCCGGTGAGCCGGTCGGTGCGCACCCAGACGCGCATCGAATAATCCTGCGGTCCCCACAGGCTCGCGTCTCCCACGCCGGGCGTGCTCTTGATCGGGTCGAGCATATTGATGGTGGCGTAATTCGACAGGAACAGCTGGTCGTGCGTGTGCTGGGGCGAATAAAGCGCGATCACGCCGAGCAGCGCCGACGACTTTTTTTTCACCGTGACGCCCTGCTGCTGCACGGTCTGCGGCAAGCTGGAGAGGGCGATTTGCACCCGATTGTTGACGTTGACGGTGTTGATGTCGGGATTGGTGCCGAGCTCGAACGAAACGGTGAGCGCGTAGCTGCCGTCGTCGCCGCTCACGCTTTTCATGTAGATCATCTTGTCGACGCCGACGACCTGCGCCTCGATCGGCTGCGCGACGGTCTGATCGACGACGGTGGAATTGGCTCCCGGGTAGAACGTGGTGACCGACACCTGCGGGGGCACGATGTCGGGATATTGCGCGATCGGGATGGCGTAGAGCGCGAGCGCGCCGGCGATCGTCGTCACGATGGCGATGACGATGGCAAGGCGCGGGCGATCGACGAAGATCGCGGACAGCATGACGTCAGCCCTGGTTGAGCGCACCCTGAATCGGCGTCGCGCGCACCGGCGCGCCCGGGCGTACGCCTTGCAGACCCTGGACGATGACCAGTTCGCCGCCGGAAAGACCTTGCTCCACGATCGCGTCGGCGCCGATCTCGCCGCTTATCTTGAGGCGCTTGATCGCCGCCTTTCCGTCCTCGACCACGAAGACGTAGATGCCTTCCTGATCGGCGATGAGCGCCGCCTGGGGCACCACGACCTTTTCGGTGGGCGTGCCGGTCTCGGTGGTGACGCGCACCAGTTGCCCATCAATGAGAGCGCCGGACGGATTGGGGAAGGTGGCGCGGACCAGCACGGTATCGGTGGCGCGGTCGACGCTCACGTCGACGAAATTGATGCGGCCCACCTGGTCGTAGACTGTGTTGTCGGCGAACCGCAGCCGCACGTTGATGCCCTTGACGTCGACCTTGTCGCCGCGCTCGCGTGCGCGCAGGAAATCGCGCTGGCTCACGGGAAAGCTCACGTACATCGGGTCCTGGCTCACGATGGTGGTCAGTGTGCCGCTTCCCGGGCTCACGACGTTACCCTTGGTGACGTTGGTCTTGCCGATCTTGCCGACGATCGGCGAGTTGATTTCGGTGTAACCGAGATTGATCTTGGCGGTGGCGAGATTTGCCTCGTCGCTTAGAATCGCACCCTGCGCCTGTTGGTCGGCTGCCTTTGCCTGGTCGCGCGCCACGACCGTGCCGGCGTTCTTGTCGAGCAAGTCCTGCGCGCGTTGCAATTGGATCTCGCTGAGCGCCTTCGCGGCCCTGCTGCGCTCGAGCGCGCCTTCCGCCTGTTCGACCGCCGCCTGAAACAGGCCCGGTTCGATACGGTAAAGGGGCGTAACCTCCTTCACCGCGTCTCCCTCTTTGAACACGACCTCTTCAAGGAAACCCGTGATCCGCGCCTTGATCTCGACGCGATTGATCGCATCGACGCGGCCGACGAAATCGAGGGTATCGGCGATCGGCTTGCGCTCGGCCTTGACGACGCCGACCGGAATGGCCGCGGGCGCTTGCTGCTGTTGGGCTTGGGCGGGCAGGACAAGGCCGCCGATCGCGAGAACGGCGCAGAACGCGACGCGCATTTTCACTTCTCCCCTCGCACCACGCTTACGTCATCGTCCGGGCGCGGCGCGCCCTTCCGCGTCAATGGCCGCTGAACACGAGTGTTTGGAACGGCAGCACCAGCGCCTGCAGCCGAAGGATCAACGCGTGCACCAGGGCGAGAGCGTCCACGACATGAAGCGCGATGCCTTTCAGGGTGCCGGTGTCTTTCGCCGCGATGATATCGTGGTTGTTGGAATAGGCGTTGGCGATGCAGCTGCTGCCCGGCGTCACGTCGTCGATCCCTCCCGCGTAAAGCGGCTCGAGGAACACGAGGAGTGTGCCCGGCTGCTTCACCTGCGCCGGGTCGACGAGTTGCTCGCCGCCGCGGAACTGGCCGGCAGCGATGTAATCCTGCACGCCGGTGACGACCATCGGGATGACCGTGAAAGGTTTGGACACGCAGGTGACCTCGGCCGCCATGCCCGGTTTCATGACCTGCGCCTCGATTTGCCCGAAACCCGCTTGCAGACTGCGCTGGCCCGCGCCCTCGGGAATGAGAATGCCGGCCGGGCGCATCAATGGGTTGACCAGATCGCCCACTCGCAGTGCAAATTGCTCTACTCGCCCACTGACCCCCGCGCGAACCACGGTCTTGTCGAGTTCCACCTGGGCCTGGTCGAGTGCGGATTCGGCGCTCGATTTCTGCGCCGGCAGAAGGGTCGATGCGCGTTCGTCCACGCTCTTCTTGGCGGCTTCGGCGGCAGCGACCGCGGCGAGGTCGCCCTGCTGGCGCACCTGGAGCTTCTCGATGTCGCGGAACGGGACGTTGCCCGGATTGCGCCGGTAAAGCTCCTGCTTGGTCTCGAGCTCGTCGGTGGTCTGCTGATAAGTACTTTGGGCCGTTTGTATCTGGGCTTCGGCCTTTTGCGCGTCCGCGCGCGCGACGTTCATTTCCGCGTCGACCTCGACGATCTTGCGCCGGGCGGTCTCCACGGCCGCCTCCTGCTTCGAGCTGTCCAGGCGGAAAATCGGCTGTCCTGCCTTAACCTCGCCGCTCATGCCCACGTAGATCTCCGCGACGCGCCCGATGGTTTCAGGAACGATCGGCACCGTGCGAAAGAAAAGCGTAACGTTGCTCGTGGAGGGATGATTATAGAAAACTGTCGTGATCAGGAGGACGGTGAGGATCACGCAGCCCGTTATCCCCCACCTGAGCTCGAACCATACGGAATAGAGCGTTATTTCCTTGCCGAACCGCTTGCCCTGGCGGTAGCGCCGATAGAGATAATCCGGAAGGATCGTTACCAGCGAGCAGAGCATCATCTCAAGCATGGCCCAGCTCCTTTTGCCGCGCCGGCACGATTTCGGCTTTGCCCGGATAGGCTCTCCCGGACGCGTGCCCGACCGCGCCATCGGGTTCCGGCAGCGTACCGCTCGCGTCGTTCTCCGCTGCCGCCGCGACGCCGGGATCCGGTACGTCCATGAAGCCTTCGCCGGGCTTGAGCCCCGCCATCTTCTCCGTCGATCCGGCGATCCGGTTGAGCGGGGTGCCGAAATCGGGAAGGTCGACGAGCGCAAGCATCAGGCCGATCACCCAGAAAATGTGCATGTGCGTGAACAGCGCGATCAGCCCCAGCACCGCGACGATCTCGAACTGAAGCTTGTGGCCCCGATGCGCTATTCGCTCGGGCAGCGTATGCAGGCGAAGGAACAACACTCCGAAGCCGACCACCGATGCCAGCAAGATGATCACCATCGCCACCATGAGGACGTCGGTCTCACCAGGCGCGGTGATGAACGACGGCAGATGCTGCGTGGCAACGGGGTGCGCGCCAGCGCTCGTAGGTTCAGCCATACTTCAACTCCTGTCGGCGCAGAACACGCGAAGAGATGATCGAGCGAGCGGATGCGCCGTAAGCGGCGGCGGCGCGCGGTCCACCGCCTGCATCCTACGCACAAGAGCCCTGGTATGCACGGTGCCGCGGCAAAGCCGCGTGCGACCATGCCTCGCCGGATCATTTTGATCCGCCCAAACTCCGCGAGCCATCAGGGTTTGACCCGAATGCGGGGTGGGTTTTTCCCGAACGCGCCATCGTCGCATTTGCGGCCGCCCTGCGGAAGGGGGCTACGACCGGACCGCAATCTCGGGACACGGGCCGTGGCGGGCTATTTGCCTGACAGGCTTTGGCGAAGCGTGCGCCTATGGCGCTGCCTGGCGTCTTGAGCGCGGCCAACCGTCACTTCTTCGTTGCTTTCGACCCATTGTTTTTTGCTTGCGAATCCGTCACCGGCTTCATGACGTAAGTCAGGCCATAACCGCGATAGAGGTTGGCGAAATCTTGCGCCATTTCGTAGCACACCAGGACCTTCTGAGTGGAAAGGTCCCAGTGGAGATCGGGTTGACCGCAGGATTTGACGTCGAATCCGACGGGGCGACGCCAAACGAAACGCGTCGCGGCATAATCCGCCAGCATATCGAGCATGCCGATCGTCCGCATCGCCTGGGCAATGCTGGCATAGTCCCCCGCCGGGCCGTAGGTCACCTTGACCTTCTGCTTCGGTTGATCGGACGCGCGCAGGCGCGGCTTGAGCACCGTCTCCCACGACCATGACGCGTTGCTGTAGTCTCCGGCGCACGACTCCTGCCGGTCTTCCGGCATTTTCACTTGGTCGGCGAGGTCGCTGAATTTCTCCTGGTCGGACCCGACCATGAGACAGACGATGTGATATGCGCGCACCTTGTCGATGCTGTGCTCGTCATAAAATGGCGTCGTGGTGTGCTCTTTTTCATTGCGCGCGGAATCGAGGAACCAGCCCTTGGTGGCCGCGACCAGCACGTTGTGGGAAGCATCGGTTGCCATCTTGAGCAACGCGGTGATGGCGTATGCATCGGCCGCGTCCTCTTCCCGGCCGAGCACCGGCAGGCCCATCTCCTGAATGTGCATATGGCCCATTTCATGGAGTAGGGCGAACAGCATGTTGCCGGTGACGAATTCGATCAGATCCTTGCGCTGCTCTGGGGTGAGGTCCTTAAGCCGCGGGTCCTTGTCGAAGTCGCGGACCACCTGGTCCACGTGGGCCTGGAATTGCGCCGATCGCGCCTTGGCGGCCTCGGTGGCCTGCGGCGGACCCATTTGCGCCGCTGCGGGGAATGCGCCGGTCAGCAGGATTCCGGTCAGCGCGCAAATGCGGCCCATGCGATTCGCCATCGTCGTCTCCCTGGTTCGATCGCGCTTGGGGGCCGCAGCGTCATAGCGCGAAGATGGCATACTGCGGAAGAATGCTTCTTCCGGCGCGACGCTAGCAGAGCGCAGACACGTTACGTTCAGCCCGCCGGACGCAACGCTGAATGTCCCGGGCTTCGCCAGCCAAGTAATAGAAGCCGGTTCCCCACGCGGCAATGACCTGCGACGCCAGCGCACCTTCCCGCACAGCCATCATGGATAAGCTGAATTTCACTGAACATCAGGTGTTTACTTGAATAGACCCCAAGGGTTTCCCGCAGCGCCAGTTCAAATAGTTCCCTGACTTCGTCTAAATGCCTTCAGATCCGGCAGCACTAGTGCCCCGATTCCGAAGTTCGCATCATTTTGCGGCACGCTCGTTTGCGAACTTCGGAATCGAAGGGCACTAGCAACTCTATGATTCTAGTGCCGCTTTGAACCCGAAGTTCGCAATCGGAGTCGCGGCAATTATGATGCGAACTTCGGGTTCGCGGCACTAGTCGATAATATGGTAACCGCCATCGATGTACAGGGTTTCGCCGGTCATCAGCCGCGCCGCGTCGTGCGCCAGGAACGCGGTGGCGACGCCCACATCGTCGATGCTCACGAGGCTGCGCGCGGGGGCTTTTGCCCGTGCCTTGTCGAGCAGCGCGTCGAACTCGGGGATGCCTGACGCCGCGCGGGTGGCAAGCGGCCCCGGCGAGATGGCGTGAACGCGGATGCCTTTCGGGCCAAGCTCGGCTGCAAGATAGCGCACCGCGCTTTCCAGCGCCGCCTTGGCCACACCCATGACGTTGTAATTCTTCACCACCATTTGGCTGCCGTAATAGGTCATCGTGAACAGCGTGCCGCCATTGCGCATCAGCGGCTCCGCGAGATGCGCCATGCGAATGAAACTCCAGCATGATACGTCCATGGTGGTGAGGAACCCGGCGCGTGGCACGTCGACGACCCGTCCGTGCAGCGCTTCCTTCGGCGAAAAAGCGATGGAGTGCAGGGCGAAATCGAGCGCGCCCCAGACTTTTTCGATGCGCTCGAACACCGCTTCCATCTGGCCGGGCGCGCTTACATCGAGTGGCATGAGAATGGGAGCTTGCAGCGCTTCGGCAAGCGGGGCGACGTATTTCCTCGCCTTGTCGTTGAGATAGGTGACCGCCAGCTCGGCTCCGAAGGCGCGGAACGCGCGCGCGCAACCCCACGCGATTGACTGATCGTTGGCAATTCCGAGGATCAGCCCTCTTTTGCCCTCAAGCAGCTTGGCCTTGGCGGCAGGAATCATGCCCGGAGTTTCGCCGGTTGCCCGATCGCCACGGGTTGAGCTCATTCCCGATCCTCCTCGGATGACGACTTCGCCAACGTATCTCGTGTGAACTAATGGGACAGAATGCTCAAAATGCGTCTCGATGCGACGCTGGTTCATCTATTCGCCATAGGTTGCCCGTACCCAATCTTGGCCCTCGGATCCAGACGCCCATTTCTCAGCTTCGGCCTTGCTGTCGAAAGTGGCGATATATCTGATGGGCAAGCCGGGAAAGTGGGCGAGCAGCCGCCATTTCTCACGGTCTGTCGTCGGAATGGCATAGAACGCGACCTTCCGCACCTTTCGACGAGAACCGGGCATGCGGCAGTATCCATTTCCTTGCTGCGCTCCAGCCTGATCCCGCTCAACGGATTCCAAGGCTTTCGCATCTCTAATTCGAACGTCGTCGGTCGAGAATCTAAGTGGCGTAGTGTTTTTCTCCTGGATGGCCGACGCGCCGATCGGCAGTTTGCGTCGCGAACAGGCCGGGAGACGCGGCCGCGCCTGCCCGAAAGCTTTCATCCCGGCCGCGCCATCGCACGGGTGTCACCCACCCGCACGAATTCGTTTTCACGAAGAACTAAGCGGCAGTCCTCCCTCCGATCGCGAAAGCCTACGCGGGTCTTTGCACGGGCGATGCAGCTTGCCGCGTTGCTGTCCTCGGCGACACTATAAGAGGCGCGACCGGCCAGTCGATCAGGGATTTCACCTGAAAATCCGATCAGAAATGCCCGTCTCCTGCCGATTCGGTGGTCATGTGGTCAAAAATCGACTAAAAACAGAGCGGTATCTTGCGCGCCGATGCAAACTTTCCGGGTTTAGGGATGATCAATTCAGGGTTTTTCATGATGCATCACCGGATCGGCAACGCTAATCTAGCGGCTGTCCTTCGCGGGAGGACCGGTCTTTCCGGATTCCACCGCGTGGGCGTGCGGCGTCGCGCGGGGGCATTGTGACCCGGATTCTGATCGCGGACGACCACGAAGTGGTGCGCTCGGGCCTGCGGGCCATCCTCGAAGCGCACGAGGGATGGGAGGTCGTTGCCGAAGCTGAAAACGGCAAGGACGCCATCACCAAGGCGCTCGGCAGCAAGCCCGACGTCGCCATCATCGACTACTCTTTGCCGGTGATCAATGGAATCGAAGCGACGCGTCAGATACGTGCCCGCCTTCCCGACGCGCAAGTTCTGATTTTCACCATGCACGACAGCGATGTCCTGGTGGGGGAGCTGCTGGAAGCCGGCGCGCGCGCCTATCTGCTCAAGTCCGACGCCAAGCAATATCTCATCGCCGCGGTGGAGTCGCTCGTCAATCGCAAGCCGTTTTTCACCGGCCGCGTGTCCGAGCAGCTGCTCAAATCGTATTTGACGGCCCTCCCCCTCAGAAGCGAAGGCACGCTCACCCCGCGCGAGCGGCTCGTCGTCCAATTGATCTCGGAAGGCCACAGCAACAAGGAGATCGGCGCGATCCTGAATTTGAGCGTGAAGACAATCGAATCTCACCGGGCGACGGCGATGCGTAAGCTCAACGTCACCTCGACGGCGGCGCTCGTCCGATATGCGGTTCGCAACAAACTGGTCGAGCCGTGAACAGCGCGTTGCGACATGGCGGCGGGCTGTTGCAGTTATTTAATTCGCTTTGATCTGGATCAAGCGAGAGTCGCGCGACACGCCGCATCATTGCGCTTTCATTGGTGGGTACATGAGGCCGTTTCATCAAGGTGACATCGGATGGGTGTTTTCTTTCCCCGTGCAGGCCGCGCCGCCGGCCGGCGCAAACAGGGGCTTTCGCCGAGCGCGGGGGAACTTCAGCAGCCGCGAGACGCCCCTGCCGTCGCCCACGAAATCGCCTGACACGGCTGTAGATTGAACTGCAAGACAATGGGAACGAGAAAGGAGATCGAAATGTCCACGAGCAAGGCTTCTGCCGGCAGTTTCGGCGGGTCGTTCGGCCTCTTTGGACCCGCGATCGAGTATCTCGCCGATGCCACCCAGCGCAACCTGCTGTTCTGGGACGTCATGCGTCAGCGCGGAAACGCGTATGTCGAGCATCTGAGCCAGGCCGTTCCGCACGTCCTCGAATACCAACCCGAACTCGTCCTCGACGGGCGCAAACTCGAGCGGCCGGTGAATTACGCCCTCGTGCGCATCGTCCCGCCGGCGGGCGTCGAAGTCGATATCAACCGCCGGCCGTTCGTCGTCGTCGACCCGCGCGCCGGCCACGGACCGGGGATCGGCGGCTTCAAGGCGGACAGCGAGATCGGCATGGCACTCAAGGCCGGCCATCCCTGTTATTTCGTCGGTTTCCTGCCCGAGCCCATGCCGGGCCAGACAATCGCGGATATCGCGCGCGCAGAAGCGGTGTTCCTGGAAAAAGTCATCGAGTTGCATCCGCAGGCCGACGGCAAGCCGTGCGTCATCGGCAATTGCCAGGCCGGCTGGGCGGTGATGATCCTCGCAGCGCTGCGGCCGGAGTTGTTCGGACCGGTCATCATCGCCGGCTCGCCGCTGTCCTATTGGGCCGGCGTGCGCGGCAAAAATCCCATGCGCTACACCGGCGGCCTGCTTGGCGGCAGCTGGCTCACCGCGCTCACCGGCGATCTGGGCGCCGGCAAGTTCGACGGCGCCTGGCTGGTGCAGAATTTCGAGAGCATGAATCCGGCAAATACGCTGTGGAGCAAACAATATAACCTGTATTCGAAAATCGACACCGAGGGCCCCCGCTACCTGGATTTCGAGCGCTGGTGGGGCGGCCACGTCAGCCTCAACGCCGAGGAGATCCAATTCATAGTCGACGAACTCTTCGTCGGGAACAAGCTCGCAGCCGGGACCATCAAGACCGGCGACGGCACCACGGTCGACCTGCGCAACATCCGCTCGCCCATCGTCGTGTTCTGCTCGCACGGCGACAACATCACGCCGCCGCAGCAGGCGCTCGGATGGATCCTCGACCTCTACGACGACGTCGACGACATCCGCTCGCACGGCCAGACGATCGTCTACACCATTCACGAGACCGTGGGGCATCTCGGAATCTTCGTGTCCGGCGGGGTGGCGCGCAAGGAGCACGACGAGTTCGCGAGCAACATCGATCTGATCGACGTGCTGCCGCCCGGGCTCTACGAGGCGAAGTTCGAGGCGAAATCCGCGGAGACCGCGAGCGCCGATCTCGTCACCGGCGATTGGGTGATGCGGTGCGAGGAGCGCACGCTTGACGATATCCGCGCGCTCGGCGGCAACGACGCGGCGGACGAAAGGCGCTTTGCGGCGGCGGCCCGCGCGTCGGAAATCAATCTTTCACTCTACCGCACCTTCGCGCAGCCGTGGGTGCGGGCGATGGTTTCTCCCGCCGCGGCCGAGGCGGCGCAGCGCCTGCATCCGCTGCGCCTGCAATACGAGTTGTTCGCGGATGCCAACCCGTTCGCCTGGATGATCGCGCGGGGCGCGGAGTGGTCGCGGGCGAACCGCAGCCCGGTCTCGAAGAATAATCCGTTCCTCGCCATGCAGCAGGGCGTGTCGAAACAGGTCGTGGCGGCGCTCGACACCTGGCGCGACGTGCGCGACCGCTGCGGTGAGCTGATGTTCCTGTCGGTCTATGGCTCGCCGCTCGTTCAGGCGGCGATGGGCATTGATCCTGCGGCAACCGCCCCGTTGCGCAAGGCCGGCAAGGACCCGCTCCATCGCGAGTTGCTGCGCGAGCGCATCGCCGAAATCAAATCGCGCATCTCCATAGGCGGCTTGCGCGAGGCCGCTGCGCGTGCCGCGATCTACGTGGGGATGGCGCGAGGCGGCGCCGACGAGCGCGGGCTCGCCGCAGTGCGCCGTCTGCGGCTGTCGCAACCGGGCGAGCGCCTCACGCTGGCGCAGTTCAAGGCCATGGTGCGCGAGCAGTACTTCATGCTGCTCATCGACCCGGAGGCGGCCCTGGCGGCGATCCCGGCGATGCTGCCGCAGGACGCCGAGGAGCGGCGTAGCGCCTTCGCCGCGGTCCGGCAGGTGCTCGCCGCGCGCGGCGAGATCGGCGGGGAGTCGACCGAACGGCTCGAGCGCATCCGCCAGCTGTTCGGCGTCGATGAGACGGCATCGGCCCTTCGTCAAGCTTCGTAGCGGCGTTTCGGGAGTATTCACCATGCTCAGCAAAGAGAGCGAGATCGGTGCCCTGTCGGCGATCGGCCCGGTCGCCGATCCACCCCACGCGAAGTACGACCGCCTGATCGCGCGGGCGAAACAGGTGGCGGCGGCGACCACGCTCGTCGTGCACCCATGCGACGAAACTTCGCTGCGCGGCGCGCTCGATGCCGCCGCAACCGGGATCATCAAGCCGATTCTGGTTGGCCCCGCGGGGAAGATCGCCGAGACCGCGCGGAGGTTCAGCCTCGACATTGGCCCATACGAAATCGTCGATGCGCCGCACAGCGATGCGGCCGCAGCCCGCGCGGTCCAACTCATCCACGAGGGCATGGGCGAGCTGTTGATGAAGGGCAGCCTGCACACCGACGAACTGATGCGCGAGGTCGCCGCCGGCAAGACCGGCCTGCGCACGGCGCGGCGCATCAGCCACGTGTTCGTGATGGACGTGCCAACCCATGCCGACACGCTGTTCATCACCGACGCGGCTATCAACATCTTCCCCGACCTCGACGCCAAACGCGACATCATCCAGAACGCAATCGATTTGTTCGTCCAAGTCGGGCTCGGCACGCCGCGGGTCGCCATCCTTTCGGCGGTCGAGACGGTGACCACGAAGATTCCATCGACAATCGACGCCGCCGCGCTGTGCAAAATGGCCGACCGGGGCCAGATCACCGGCGGACTCCTCGATGGGCCGCTCGCGTTCGACAATGCGATCGATCCCGAGGCCGCGCGGATCAAGGGCATCGCATCGCCGGTCGCCGGCCGTGCGCAGATTCTCGTCGTACCCGATCTTGAAGCCGGCAATATGCTCGCGAAGAACCTCATTTTCCTGGCCCGGGCCGATGCCGCGGGCATCGTGCTCGGCGCGCGGGTGCCGATCGTGCTGACCTCGCGCGCGGACTCCGTGCGCGCGCGCATGGCTTCTTGTGCCGTCGCGGTGCTCTATGCCGACGCGCGCCGCCGTAGCGCGGTCTTGCCGGCCGCGTGAAAACTCATGGACGTCCTTGTCGTCAATGCCGGTTCCTCGAGCGTCAAATTCCAGATTTTCGCGGTCGCGGAGAGCGACGCGCTGACGCGGCGGTTCAAGGGCCAGGTGGACGGTATCGGCACTCGCCCGCGGCTGCGCGCGAGCGGGGCGGAGGGGGCCACACTGGTCGACCGGACCTATGGCGCCGATGAGGTCGCCGACGTCCCGGCCGCGCTTTCAATCGCCAGCGCGTGGCTGCGCGAGCACCATGCAATCGATCCGGTTGCGGTCGGCCACCGGGTTGTTCACGGCGGACCCGACTACGACCGGGCGGTCCTGGTGGACGACGGCGTGATCGAACGGCTGGAGCGCTACGTTTCACTTGCGCCGCTGCACCAGCCGCACAATCTCGCTCCGATCCGCTCGATCCGCGCGCGGTTTCCCGAATTGCCGCAGGTCGCCTGCTTCGACACGGCATTTCATCGCGGCCACAGCGCCGTTGCCGACCATTTCGCCATTCCGGCGCGCTTTTATCAGGAGGGCGTACGCCGATACGGCTTCCATGGCCTCTCGTACGAGTATATCGCGGACCGCCTGCGCGCCGTCGCGCCGGAGATCGCCGCCGGCAAAGTGATCGTCGCGCATTTGGGCAGTGGCGCCTCGATGTGCGCGCTTGCCGCCGGACGCAGCGTCGAGAGCACCATGGGCTTTACCGCCCTCGACGGTCTGCCCATGGGCACCCGGCCGGGCCAGATCGACCCCGGTGTGCTGCTTTATCTGATGAGCGCGAAGGGCATGGATGCCGCGGCGATTTCGGACCTGCTCTACCGCGAGAGCGGCCTCAAGGGCCTCTCCGGCATCAGCAACGACATGCGCGAGCTGCAAACGAGCACCGATCCGCGCGCCAAGCTCGCGGTCGATTATTTCGTCTACCGCGCCGCCTTGTGCGCCGGAATGCTCGCGTCCGCCCTCGGCGGGCTCAACGCCTTCGTCTTCACGGCGGGCATCGGCGAAAACTCGGCCGTGATCCGCGCACGCATCGCAGAACGGTTGGGCTGGCTCGGCGTGCGCATCGACGTTGACGCCAATGCGGCCAACGCCGTTGTGATATCGCGTTCCGACAGCACGGTCGCCGTGCTCGTGGTCCCGACCGACGAGGAGATCATGATCGCGCAGCACACTCTGGCGCTGTTGTCGGCGAACCGCGGGAGCCCTGAGAAGTCTCCGATCCGCGAGACGTCGCTGTGACTCCCCTCATCAGCGAGATCCGCCACAATCCGCTGCTCTGGCTGCTGGCCCTCGTGCCGGTCGTATTGATCGCCGCGCGGCTCGTCCCTTCGGCACACACCCTTCTGTTCGTGCTGTCGGTGCTCGCGATCGTGCCGCTCGCCGCGTTGCTCAGTCACGCCACGGAATCGGTTGCGGAAAAAACCGGCGATGCCGTGGGCGGGCTGCTTAACGCGACGCTCGGAAATCTCACGGAACTGGTGATCGCGCTTACCGCGCTCAGGGCGGGCGAATATGCACTGGTCAAGGGCTCGGTGGCTGGGGCCATCGTGACCAACAGCCTGTTCATGCTGGGCGCATCCTTCCTCCTCGGCGGCCTCCGGCATCGCGTGCAGGAATACAACCGCGCGGGCGCCCGGCTACACGCGGGCCTGCTGTTGCTGGCCTCCATTGCGCTGCTGACGCCCTCCGCGATCGCGGAAGCCGACCTAGGGGCGGGCGCGGGATTGACCCACAAGCTCAGCGTGGGCTTGGCCGTGCTTCTCATCCTCGGGTACGGCTTGGGCTTGCTGTTCTCGCTCAAGACCCACCGCGAGCTTTTTGCCGGCGCGGAGCACACCGAGCCGGGCGAAGCGCCGTGGCCGCTTGGATTGGCGCTCGTCACGCTGGCCGTGATCACTGTTTTGGTGGCGCTGGTCAGCGAGATTTTCGTCGAATCCGTGCAGCAAGCGGCCGAGACGTTCGGGATGAGCCCCGCTTTCGTCGGCTTCATCGTGGTGGCGCTCGTCGGCGGCGCTGCTGAAATGGCCGTGGCGTTTTCCGCGGCGCGCAAGAACCGGCTCGACTTGAGCGTGGGCATTGCGCTCGGCAGTGCGTCCCAGATCGCGCTGTTCGTGGCGCCGGTGCTCGTGCTCGTCAGCTACGTGGTCGGGCCGGCGCCCATGGACCTTCAGTTCTGGCCCGGTGCCGTGGTGATGGTGTTCATTGCCACGCTGGTCGCCGCGTTCATCACCAATGGCGGACGTTCGGCCTGGTTCATCGGCGCTTTGCTGATTCTGGTTTATGCAGTTTTCGCCATGACGCTTTATTTGCTGCCGCCGCAGGTGCACTGAGCATCGCGCGGCCGTCAGGCAGTTCTGCGAGCAGTTGTCGTTCGATGACAAGGGCCGCTTCGGGGAAGCGGCCCTTGTTTCGGAAACTTCGACGATCAGTATCTCGCGTTGAGCGGACCGTCGTTGAACAGGTAATTGATGCCGAACTTTACCATTTGGACATTGTGGCTGCTGGTGATCGCGTCGAAGGCGACGGCCGGGACCAGCACCTGCGGTATCACAAAGGTCCGACCGGGAAGTCCTATGTAGTCATACTCGATTTTCGCCGTCCAGCAGCCGGTCACGGCGTACTCGAGGCCCACTCCGGCCATCCAGCCGCTCGCGCTATGGCCGGTATTGGCGACGAACCCTGCGCCCGTCGTCTGGTCGGCGACCGCGAAGCCGTTGTTGGCGACCCACGCGCCGCCGAGCTTGCCGTAAAACAGCGCGCGATCGAATGCGTAGCCAATCCGCCCGGCAACCGTCGCGATGCGGGTGTCGTTGGCGGTCAGAGCGATGACGTCACCGGCAAAAGGAGCACCAGCTGGAACAACCACCGTTCGGCTGCCGGTCTGGTTGCCGATCCAGTCGAAGTCCGCCTCGAAACCGAGCACGTAACCGGGACTGCTGAATTGATAGTTGCACCCGAGCTGACCGCCGCCGATAAAGCTGGCGTCGCTGGTGTTGCCCCAACCCATCCCGAACAGAGTGTCGGTCCAATTGCTTTGGGCCCAAGCGCCGCCGACGTTGCCGCCGATATAGCACCCGGTCCAGCTGAAGGCCGGCGGGACATAGACCGGCGGCCCCTTGAAGGGCAAATCAGCCGCGCCCGCTACGCCCGTCCCGAGCGCGAGCAGCGCGGCCGCTGCGATGAGTGTGTTTTTCATGGTGTGTTCCCACTTTCCTGGATTGACGCTACTGCGCACCCGACCAGGCTGCCCGATGGCCGCCCGTGGTCGCGAAAAAGTCTCCGTGATTCGCCTTTTTCAGAGGTTAAACCAGCGATTAACCATAAAACTTTCTTGCCGCACGTGTCTTTGGCGCCACAGTCGAGCCGACGTTAACCAAAAATTGACGCCTCGAAATCCCGCGAAAAAGACAAACAAATAACAATTCGTTAATCACAGCCGGCCGACAATTTAGCAATTGCCTGATGTAAATTGTTACCGGCTGCCAGTCCACGATGACGACAGGATTGCTTCGTGACGCTGGACGAGTCGGCGTCGACGACGTGGATCGTGTTCATGACGAGTCACGAAAGCCAACCGCAGTCGTTTATCGGCGTGCGTGGGCATAAAGCACGGCGACGGCGCAGGAGGCCAAGCGCCTGCGCACGCCAGGTGAACACGCACGGGTCTGCAAACATAACCCGAAGATGCGTCCAATGGCAGGCGTGTAGCCAGAACGGGCGGAATTCGTTGGGGCAAGGGTTATACGCATTTTGCAAAGTGCGTATAATGAGCAAAAGATAGCTACACCCTCTCTCTCGCAATCCGAACGACTTGTGCCGAATTGCTGGGTACTACGCCGCCTGCAGCGCCGCATCCCGCTCGGCGAGTTCGGTAAGGCGCTGATCGGCCGCCTGCTCTTCCGCAAGGTTCTGCTCCAGGATCGCCGCGCAGTCCTCGCGTTCGAGGCGCTTCGCCCAGGCGATCAGCGAGCCGTAGCGGGTGATCTCGTAGTGCTCGAGCGCCTGCGCGGCGGCGATAATGGCGGCGTCGATCGCCTGCGCGTCCGCCTCGCCCGTCACGTCCGCGGCCTCGGCGATAATGCCGTCGATAGCCGGACAATTCAGGTGGCGCGGATCGGTCCCGTAGAGGCTGAACACGTCCTCGAGCCGGTCGATGTGATTGATGGTCTCACCGAGATGATCCTGCAGGCGCTGCTTGAGCTGCGGGTCGCGTGCCGTCTCGATCATGTCGGGCAGCGACTGCATGATCTGGTGCTCGGCATAATAAATGTCGCGCAGCCCGTGCACGAACAGATCGTCGATCGTCTTGATGTCGCGGGTGAAGAAACCCATGACCGTGCCTCTCCCCTCTCTACCTTGACCTGAAAGCCGCACCTACTCCGGGCATCCGCCGAACGGACTAGTGCCGCGAACCCGAAGTTCGCATCATAATTGCTGCGAGTCCGGTTGCGAACTTCGGGTTCAAAGCGGCACTAGAATCATAGAGTTGCTAGTGTCCTACGATTCCGAAGTTCGCTTCCGAGCAAGCCGCAGACGCTGGCGAACTTCGGAATCGGGACACTTGGGTTCAACGAAGCGAGTGGCCACGCGGTTCCGAAACGCGTCTGATTCCGGAACTATTTACGACCATCCGGCGTTGCAAAAGTGCATGAATACCGTTGCGGCCGGCACGCTTGGCGGTCGCGCCGGGGTGCAACCGCACGACGGGCGCAATCTCTCAACATTCCGGCAGGGCAAGAGCGCGCGTGTCGCGTCGCGCGTGAAGCCATGCGCGCCGATCGCACGGGCATGACGTCGTCAGGGAGAAAACGAATGGGCGGGACCGACAGTAAGGAGAAAGTTTCTCCGGCCGATCCGCTCGACGCAGAGGTCCCGGAGGAAGAATCCGCCGAAGAAATCGAGCGGCTCAAACGCGGTTATATGCTGCGCACCTTTTGGCAAACCGCGCGCGGCTTCTGGAGCGGGGAACGGCGCGCCGTGGCCTGGACCCTCACCGGCGGCCTGCTGCTCGTCGTCCTTCTCAACATCGCGGCTTCCTACGGCATGAACCTCTGGAACCGTGCGATATTCGACGCTCTGCAGAACAAGAACGGCCAAACCGTCCTGTTCCTCTCGCTCCTCTACTTCGCGCTGCTGGCGGCGAGCGTCGGCGTCAACGTCGCGCAGGTCTACGGCCGCATGACCCTGCAGCGGACCTGGCGGCGCTGGCTCACCGACACGATCATCGACCGCTGGCTCGCGGCGGGTCACTATTATCAGCTCAACTTGGTGAGCGGGGATCACCAGAATCCGGAATACCGCATCGCCGACGACGTTCGGGTCGCAACCGAATCTCCGGTCGATTTTTTCACCGGCCTCCTGCAGGCGTTCCTCTCCGCGGCGACCTTCATCGCCGTCCTGTGGACGATCGGCGGCGCGCTTGACGTGACCGTCGCCGGCGTGCCGGTCCACGTGCCGGGATTCCTGGTCGTGGCGGCGGTGCTCTACGCGACGATCGCGAGCGGGTCCATGGTTCTCATCGGCCGCCGCTTCATCGCGGTTTCCGAAACTAAAAACCAGTCGGAAGCGGAGCTGCGCTATTTGCTCACGCGCCTGCACGAGAACGGGGAAAGCATCGCGCTCATTCAGGGCGAAGAAGAGGAGCGCGCCGGTGTCGGCCGGGCGCTGCGCAAGGTGCTGCGCACCTGGCGCGATATCTGCTTTCAGAACATGAAGACAACGATGGTCTCGCAGACCTCGAGCTACATCGCCCCGGTGCTTCCCGTTATCCTGTGCGCGCCCAAGTTCCTCGACGGCACGATGTCGCTCGGCGAGGTGATGCAGGCGGCCTCGGCCTTCACGATCGTGCAAGGCGCGTTCAACTGGCTGGTCGACAATTATCCCAAGCTCGCCGACTGGACCGCGTCCGCCCACCGCGCGGCGTCGCTCATGGCCTCGCTCGACGCGCTGGAAACCGCGGAAACGAGCGACATCGGCCGGATCACGCGCAGCGACGAGGGCGAAGGCGCGGCCATGCGCCTGCGCGATCTCTCGGTGACGCTCGACGACGGCACCGCCGTGGTCGACGACACCGACGTGGTGATCAAGCGTGGCGAGCGGGTGCTGATCGCCGGCGAGTCCGGCACCGGCAAGAGCACGCTGGTGCGCGCCATCGCCGGCCTGTGGCCGTGGGGCGGCGGCTCGATCGAGGTGCAAAACGGAGCGAAGCTGATGCTGCTGCCGCAGCGTCCTTACGTGCCGCTCGGCACGCTGCGCCGTGCCGCGACCTATCCGGACCCGGCCGAGAGCCGCAGTGTCGAGGAGGTCGCGCAAGCCTTCCGCCGCGTCGGCCTCGAACATCTCATCGAGCGCATGGACGAAGAGGCGCCGTGGGACCAGACGCTGTCGGGCGGCGAGAAACAGCGCTTAGCGTTCGCGCGCATCTTCCTGCACAAGCCCGACATCATCGTGCTCGACGAGGCAACCGCCGCGCTCGATCCCAAGAGTCAGGACGAGTTGATGGCGCATTTGAGCGAACGGCCGGAAGAGACCACGCTGGTGAGCGTCGGGCACCGGCCCGAACTCGAAGCCTTCCACAGCCGCAAGATCACGCTCGAACGCCGCCGTGGTGGCGCCAAGCTCGTCGGCGACATCAAACTCGTGCGCCCGCCCGGCCGCGCGCGGTTGCTGCGCCGCCTGTTGCGCCGGCGGCGGGCGCGAGGGAGCAAGCGCCAAGAAGAGGCCTCGGGCTAACCGCCTGTTGCCTCGGCCCGCGGCCGGATCACCTCCTCATCGACGCACACGTAAGTTCGCAGTTGCGTCGGGAACAAAACATCCGACCGTTCAGTTTATCGCCGGAGTGATCCCGCCGGCGCGTCCCGCCCGTGCCCACACGAATTTCCTCGCGCACCGGTCATGCTCGGCCGCGCGTCCCGCCCGTGGCCACACCAATTTCCTCGCGCACCGGTCATGCTCGGCCGCGCGACCTCTATGCCGCCTTGGCGCGTCTCGGCTACGGCGCCCGCGGCTTGGTCTATCTCATCGTCGGATGCTTCGCGTTGGCGGCGGCGTTAGGCGCGCGGGCCCGGCCGGCCGGCAGCGGCGACATATTCCTCGTGCTGATCACCCGGCCGATCGGCGCGGTGCTGCTCGCGATGCTCGCGGCGGGTCTGTTCTGCTTTGCCGCCTGGCGCGGGCTGCAAGCGATCCCGGACGTCGACCACCACGGCGGCAGCACCCGCGGGCTGCTGCGCCGTGCCGTCTACGGCGCAAACGCGCTGTTCTATATCGGCTTCGCCGCCTGGGCCGCGGCGGTCGCCATCGGATTGACGCGCAACCCCGGCGGCGAGCGCGAGGTCCACTCCTGGACCGCATGGTTGATGGAGATGCCGTTCGGCCGCTGGCTGGTGGGCGCGACCGGTCTCGTGATCGTCGCGGTCGGTATCGCGATCGGCGCGCGCGCCTTCGAACGGCGCAGCGACCGGCATCTCGACCTGCCGCAGCGGCGCCGCCGCCTGGCCGACGCCTTGTTCCGCCTCGGCGAAGCGGCGCGTGGCCTGGTGTTCCTGCTGATCGGAATCTTCGCCGTCACTGCCGCGGTCGATTATCGCGCCACGGCCGCCAAGGGCCTGCACGGCGCGCTGCAGACGCTCCAGCAGCAGCCGTACGGATGGCTGGCGCTGGGCGCCACTGCGCTCGGCTTCATCGCGTTCGGCGCGTTTCAGCTGGTCGAGGCGGTGTTCCGGCGGGTCGACACCGTCCACCGACACTCTTCGAGCAGAGTTACGAAGACTTCGGCAGCCTCTTGAGCGCGCTGACGCGAGGGCCCGCTCTCGAGTGGCCGTCGGTTGAGGGCATCGGCGAACTCTTCTAACATCTTTGGTTATATAACTCAACGAAATAATGCCATCCACTATAGCAATCTCCTTGACACCCCTAATTCTATATAGTATATTAAATCCAACCAACGGAATGGCCCAGCGGTGTAGACCCCATGACCTTCAAACCCGGGCAGAGCGGCAATCCCGCGCCGGCGCGGTCGGGAGCCAGTCCCGATGGCGCGCCGCCCGAGGGGCACGAGAGCTTGCAGATCGTTGCTGATTCAGACGACGGAGGCCGGAGGACCAGAGGTTTCGATGAGCTGAGCCGCGCTGCGGTGCAGCGAGAGAGAGGAGCGCCATTGTAAACAACAATAAAAATACAATGAAAAAGTACAATGGCTGTAATCGCGAGTTGCGACGAGTAACCCGCGAGTTGTTTGAAATCGTTGGAGAAAACATGAGCGCGCGGGAGATGACGCGGCGCAGCACGAACAATCGTCCGAAGCGAAAATAACAATGGCGAAACAATCGAACAACAATGCGGAACAAGATGCCCAGGAACTTTTCGCGCGCCGCGTCAGCGCCCCCTCCCCATCCCTCGTCGGGGGCCTTTGAGGGGAGCGACCATCGTGGGGCTCGGGCGTCCTTCCCGTCTCCCCGCGCGAGCAGAATGACAAGGCCGGATCAACCGACCACTTTTTGTTGCTTGCAGATCCTTGCTGATTCGGCGGTACGGCGGCGGGGCGCCCCCTCCCCATCCCTCCCCCGCAAGCGGGGAGAGGTGGAGCTTGTGGCCCGCTCGGCCGAAGATCGTGAGGCCACCCGTGCTGGCTAGCTCACGCGGCGATTGTCATGATGTGCGTGAGTAGTTGCTCCCGGCGCGTCGCCGAGCGGCTGCGCTTGAGCGTGTCGGCAAAGCTTTCCAGCACGCCCTCTTCGAAGGCCGTGACGACCGAGGCGTGCACGTAGCTGCGGCGACAGATGGCGGGCGTGTTAGCGAGATCCTCGGCAGCCTTGCGCACGGCGTCGAGCACTTGGCGACGACGCTGACGTTGGCTGCTGGCAGGCTCCTGGCGCGCCAGTGTTTCCAGCACGGCGGCCGACGCCAGCAGGGTGCGGAAATCCTTGAGCGAGATCATCACGCCGCCGGCGATCTCACGCAGGAACGCGTTGACGGCGCGCGCCGTCACCGTGTGGGTCTCGCCGGCCTCGTCGCGATATTGAAACAGTCGGCGACCCGGCAACTCGCGCAGGCGCTCCAGCACCGGGATCATCGGGGCGGCGGCAAACTCTTTGCGCACCGCCTTTCCGCCCTTGGCACGAAAACTCAAGATCACCTTTTCGCCGTCGGTCGTGACATTCGATTTGAGCAAGGTGGCGGCGCCGCGCGTGCCGTGCAGGCGCGTATAATCCTCGCTGCCGGAACGGATCGCGCTGCGCACGACGAGTTCAATGACGGCCGCCAGCACGCATTCCCGCGCCACCGAACCGGTCGAAAGGTGCTGCGCGACGCAGCGGCGGATGCGCGGCAGGACTTCGACGAGGCGCATAAGTCGCCGCGCCTTGCGCTGCTCCCGTATCTTCTCCCACTCGGGGTGGTAGCGGTACTGCAGACGTCCGGCGGCATCCTGTCCGATCGCTTGCAAATGCGCAGCCGGATCCTCGGCGTAGCGGACATTGATATAGGCCGGCGGTACCGCCAGGCTCGCCAGCCGCGAGACCGTCGCCGGGTCGCGCAGCCGCACCCCGTCCGCGTCGTAATAAGCGAAACCGCGGCCATGGCGCCGACGCGTCATGGTCAACGCTTCCGGCTTGATCAGGTGCAGCCCGTGCGCGCGCACGAGTTTTGCCAGGGGAACGGACGCGACATGGCCCGGCTTCGCGCGGCCGCGTCCGGTCGATGCGTCGGTCGGAATTTGCTGTAAGTCACTCACGCGAAGGTCTGCGGCTCGCTTTACGGCGGCCTCCGGGGCGGAGCCGCGCCGGATAGTTAAGCACCCGACATTCGGATTTGTTCCAAGTCAAATAGCGGGCGTTCATCATCGCCCGCTGCGTTTTACGTCACTGCGGCTTGGCGTGCAGCCACTGAAGATATCCGACCATGCGCGCCTCTTCGCGCTGGCGCTCGTGCTGCTGCAGCTTGTGCAGATAGGCCTTCTTGTGCGCCAGCGAGCAGAACCGCAACGACCAGTGCCGGTGCCGGTGCGAGATCAGGCCGAGCGA